>JAAUXU010163309.1_pt1 | contig 36247 bp, 34 predicted proteins | sample 7278151 | NCBI WGS metagenome assembly JAAUXU01 (sample SAMN14350113, study PRJNA611818) | marine sediment metagenome | isolation source: surface marine sediment (1.8m) | place: French Polynesia: Moorea | collected 2018-08 | reverse complement strand
TCTCTAAGTGTCTGTACGTCTGTGTCTCTAAGTGTCTGTACGTCTGTGTCTCTAAGTGTCTGTACGTCTGTGTCTCTAAGTGTCTGTACGTCTGTGTCTCTAAGTGTCTGTCTGTCCGTGCGTGTGTCTCTCTATCTAAGTGTCTGTTTGCGACAAATATGGAATTGCGCCGTGTGTTATGAGGAGACGACTGAAGATGAAGGCCAAGAAAATAAAACTGCACGTATAAAAGGCCCGACCGGATGCAGAAGGAAGTGATGATCGATATTCTGATCATAGCACAGTTTTTATCCTTCCCCTTCTAAATCAATCACATGCAGGGGGAAAAAAAGCATCATCTTCAATTCAAGACAGTCAAAAACCAGCTTTTTTTGCCCGTTGCCCAAGGAATTCCTGGCATGGAATCATCATCATCGTTGTGGGCAGGGAGGGAATGCATACGCACGCTTAAGGTCAAGTGCGCTGTTTGTCTCCATCAGACAGACAAGCCAATCGTCGTTGAGGCAAAGTCGATCCTGGGCTGCGTGTGCAACTCAGGCGTTGTTGCTGTTGCTCCCGTGGTTGGAGGCAAAGTCTCCTCTGCTGATCGTGCAACTCTACAGGCACCAGTTCTGAAACAGCTGCATGAACAGACCAGAGTCAATGTGGACTTTCGACCACAGTTGAGGGTGCAACGAATCTGGTCGTGAACAACTTCAGAAGGACGAACAGCGTCGAGATCAGCACGGACGATGTCTTGGGCAAGTTTAGCCCGTTCCTCAGGTGCTCCGACGTTGTCAACTCTTTGCTCACTGGGATTGAACAACTGGCTACCACGCACCAACTCTGAAGTCACGTCAATAAGGAATACTTTTACAGGACTGACCATATCAGCTCCAAGCTCAGGCCAGACCCGCGTAGTGTTGCTGCTGCTGCAGTTGCTGCTGCTGCAGTTGCTGCTGCTGCAGTTGCTGCTGCTGTTGTTGCGCTAATCGGTATAGCAAAGTCTCCTCTGCTTAGCATGCAACTCTAGGGTTGCTGTTGTGCACCTGCAATTTTTTTTCTGCCAATTTGTTTACATCACTGAGGCCCGTTTGAAGTTGCATACCTTATGGGTTATGTAGTGGGGGTCTCGGAATGAGGAACTGTGAATAAGTGAAGAGTGCCAATCCCTTCCTATATGACATTTAAGGTATCTGCTAACTGAAAAAAGGTCATCCTCTGGTCTTTACCTAGCCAAAAAAGCCTGCAGCGCAAGCTCGAGGGCCCCTTTTTTACCCCTCCGCCATTGCCCTTCAAGCACCCCTTCTTCTTTGATAGAAGTTGCTACGTAGACATGAGCAATTTCTTGACAACAATTCTAATCATTAATGTCATGCTCTTATTATTACGTTTCTCTCTGTCTCTCCTGCAGCTCGTCTCCGTCCTCTCAGGTGACAGCCTCGATCTCGACGGCCTCGACCAAGATCTCGACGACCTCGTCGGAGGAGCAGGACCTGGAAGAGGAAGACGATCAAGACGCCTCGGTCAGGGCCGCGGTGGTGGAACAGATTGAAGAGATCCCGGCTCATAGCACAAGTGAGTCTCACATTATATATCTACGTACATAGTAGACATTTCGGGTCAGTCAGTGAGCGGGATCTCTTTGCCAAAATCGAGAGTTTTGCACAATTTGAAAGTGGGTCCGTTGTTAAATAAAAATTCAGTCAGCTGCAAAATCTTGCCAAAAATGCGAAGTTTTTGCATTGATGGAAGTGGCAAAAATCGAATACAGTTACTGTTCTTCCCTGTGCGCACATGCGTAACTACGAGTCTTGACCATTGGCATTGTCACTTGCAGACGCGTTCGACCCCTGCCTGGACCTGAACCACGCAGAGATCCGTGACCAGCCCCAGAGGTCCTTCAACCACCACCTGAGCCTGGGCGGCGGCGACCCGCCCATCTGCGACAGGGACATCAGGTAGGACACGATTGTGTAGCAACTGATGGCCATGTTCCTCATTGGGATGCAGAGAGACGTAGCAAAAGACAACATATTAAACTTATACAGTCGCTTCGGCGTTTGTGGCCTACATAGCACTATTTTCAAAGGGTCACAGACACGATTACATAATATTCAGTGTGGAGCTGAAGCCAGAGCTGATTCACTAGCGCAACCCTGCTGACAGCAAGACTGTCATGGCAGCAAGATTGAGATTCCAGCAATCATGACGAACCAAAGTCTCATTACAGTCGAACTCCGATTTTAGCAAACATTACGGAAAGTTCAATGCACAAAATGTTTGTTAAGTTGTTCAGTGGTCGATGCGTCCGTGATCGATTAAGTTGGCTCCAGCATTGTCAGGTCAGCATCGTCAACGTCTCCCTCCTCGTCGGACTCCAGTGTGTCGATATTTAACATAACAGAACACTTCCATTTGCTGCAGCTGCATAAAGGGTCTTGATTTTGTGAACTTACAGTAGCTAAATTTTAAAAAATCGGGGGTCGACTGTACTTTGCCCACCGTGCGAATATGTCGTGCTCTAATGTAGACCTCGGAACTTTAGGTGAACCAACTTTTGTGTGAGTCAAGTGTTTTTTATCATGCATTCTTATCACATACTTTTTTTTAAAAAAACCCTCAAATTTTGCATTTCATTCCCTGATTTTCATACCCCCCCCCTCAAAAGGAGACTTCAAGTCTCTCTTGAAGCTTTCAACTAAAATTCCGAGGCATCCTCATAAGTAAAGTCTACTTTTTCTTCCCCCATCCCTTCCCAGACCGGGCTGGTACCGCTTCCGGAGCCCCGCCGGCGAGCTGATGCCCACCGAGTGCCCGGGCGGCAACTACTGCGGGACGAACATGCCCATCTGGATGAAGGGTTCGTAGCATCTTTCTTTCTGTCGGAGTCACCGTGTCTTCACGCTCATTTTCTCGCGATCGCTTCTTCCGCGTGCTTCGTTCACAGAAAAAGGAGACTGGGACGTACAAAAATTCTAGAAAAAAAAAGTTTCCTCCTTGCCTGCTTTAATGAGAATGTTGCAAAAAAAAAAAGTTGCATCAACTTTTGCCCGGGGAAAAACGAAGCTGTTATTTTGGGCAGGGAAGCGTGAGAAAAGCTTGCAAAATTTTGGGCGCCCGAGGAAGAAAAAAGTGACGTCGCAGCTCAAAAAAATTTGGGTGGAAACAAGCTGCAATTTATTTGATCAGAAAGGTTTGCGATGACATTTTTTTAAGGCAAGAAGCTAAGCACATCTTTTTTCCTCTCTCTCTTTCCTTCGAGCGAAGATGCGTACGCATGCATCAGTTCCTCTATGATTCCTGCTGTTTGTTGCCTAGGTAGGCCTAGGTAGGCCTGCCTGTGGCCCCCGCCGCGGGGGTTCCTCACTGATTTCAATCTAGTCTGACATTTTCAAGGGATTTGGCATGCGCATGAGCTTGGCTTACACTGGCAGGAACGTCTAAATGACTAGGAAGGAACGGTGTGTGTTAGAGAGAGAGAGCTTTATCGTCCAATGAAATTACTCGGCCAATAAAATTTTATCCGATAAAGACTTCATCGCTGTGACTTCCCACATGATCGCTGTTGTACACATTTCTGATGTGCGGCCATTAACGTTCGAACATATTTGACTGAGAGTTGCTAATGCACAACCTGAGGCGCGGAAGGGGGGAAAAGGCCGGGTCGGTCACGTCGATTACCAAGCCGGAAGGCAAAAATCTGGGGAAGAGAGAGATGTTTCTATTTAGCAAATTTCTTCCGCAGCTGGATGGATGCTGAGAACTGAGCAGCACCTAAATGAAGCCTCCACATGCACTTTTCAGGTAGTTGCGACTTCGTACAGTTCCTTCTTCCACCGCAAGAATATGCGCAGCCAGTATAATTGTGCTATTGATTGCTGGTGCAGCAGTCAATGTGGAAGCAGGAAAGGAGTAGAGACATCCTTTCAAGAACTATGCACAGGCTTGAAGTTTCGGCTCTTTGCCTCCCAAAGAGCACGCTCTTAAAGAACTCTTGTTTTTTGTCGCTCACACTGTACAGTGTGTGTGTCTTAGAACTATTTCTGTTTCCGTCTCTCAATGCACATACTTCCTACAGCAAGTTTTTGTTTGTTTGGTGCCACATTGAAGATCGGGACGTGATGAACCCTGGACTCAACGTGAATGACAACAAGGACGTTGCTGGTGCCCCCGTTGCCCGAGGTCCTGTGCCAGGTGCACAAACACTGCAGGGATCAAGCAGTGACAGGAAATGAGCAAGACATTTTGGGCAATGATTTGTAGTATTTCATCATGACTCTGGAAGGTTCTAAGTCATTCTGTGTTCTAGTTGAGTTGCAACCCAAGTGAGACAACCTGGAGCACAGTCAGAAGCCAGACAGTGAAGCAGAAAGTAGCATCAGGCAGAGTCTGACCTGATGAACACTCACTCAGTTGCTCTACATACAGGCAAAGTAAGCGTTAAGGTGCTGCTACACTGGCAAAAAGTGACTGTTGGCTTTGAGCCAGTGCAACTGCGCCTTTAGCGCTAATGGACTGCGATTTTTGTAGGAGAAAAAAAAATGCTTCTTGCCCTCCTCCTAATATCTTGACGACTTCCGACAAGTGCGCCCGAGCTCGACATTGTACATATTGGTGTGGGCATCTTTTTTGTCTTCTCCACCCTCTTGTCTGGTCCGTCAAATGTCGACGAGAAAATAGTGGGCGTCCACTCATTCGTGACCAAGAGCTGGACGCCAGCTGGATTGCGAGTCCGTCGAGTCGCCGACGGCCGGACAAGACATTGGAGGTTACGTAAGAGCTGCCGAAGAGGAAAGAACTGAGGATCTCCTCAGACGAGCAACAGTCCAAGGTCAGCTTGGACTACATACGAACAGCGGACAAGTATGCGCAATTGCTCAGTTTGCTGAGAGAATTTAGTCGTCGTCCTACGCAGGGAGCTTTATTAAGTGCACTCTCAGTCACTTCAAAGTCAGCTCGTCACTGACCTCGAGCTATGCAAATGCACCCTGGAGACAAGAATCTTGCGCGTGTCAGCGCAGTACAACAACACCACCCCTTTGACGGACGCCGCTGCCGCCGCCGCCGCCAACGACGACGACGAAGAAGAAGAAGTGCATGCACTTCGTTCAGATGACGCGAACGCAATTGAAAAGAGAACGCAAGATCCGCGCGCGTGCGTTCATGCCACAAATGTGTGCCTCGGCTTCCTGCTGGGTGAGTGCGCGCGTGCAGTCAGTGCTTCATGGGACGACCCACGTGAATCTGGCAGACGGATTGACCAGAGAAGGGGACGTGATGATGCTCAATGTTGCCTTTGCCATCCCGTTGCTCATGCTGCTGTACTGGGGGAAGTCGTTGCACCGGAAACGGCCGCTTCCGTCCGCCCGGCCTGCCCGTCTCGGGCAGTCTACCCCTATTGAAGAGGGACCAATCAATGTTCCAGATCCTGGCCGAGAAGCTCGGTCCGGTCAGCTTGATTCCAGATCCTGGCCGAGGAGTTCGGTACGGTCAGCTTGATTTCCCTTGACCGACCCCATGGGCACGGTCGTCGTTTCCGACGCAGCCATCCTGAGAACGACGACTCCACGTCGAACAGGCCAAAGATGAGCTCAGGCTTACTCAGTGGACTGATGAATTTTGGCTGTTCATCCTCCTCAAAGATCTTTGACAGTCTTGACGGTGGCCAGTCCATGCAGCCGACCTCGACGAAGAACATGGTGAACGTCCTCTGGACGCTGGCTGGACGGCGACTCCCCTGGCCGATCCCAAGCTCAGGAGGATCACAATGATGCCCTGGAGAGAGCCAAGGTGTTAAGTACCAGTTTGGGCACTGAACCTCTTCTTGTAATTTGATGCTCTTGAGAGCATCAAAGACCACATGATCAAGGAAGACACTAGAAGTGACGGGAGGAAGCCCATTCATGTATGCCTGCCTATGAGGGAGATTCGCAGAGCGAAATATCCCACTGCCAGGGTCACTTCCCCCCCATCATGGCCAACCCGGACTTCATCACGAGTCCCTAACGCCCAAGGTTCCAGCCTTCTCCGAGAGGCTCCTCCACGACGCCACCGACGACTTTCTCAATCGTCACTCCTAGAACTACGTGCCCTTCTCGGTCGGGAAGGCCTGGGTGAGATTGTGGTGTAGTCTCTTCTCGTCCCGGATCCTTCACACCTGTCAGGTGTCCAATCCAGAAGGCCAAGGTCTACAGGAGTACAGGACGAGGCCCAACCGCGACTTCCTCCGGAGCACAAAATTGTCTTAAAGAGGAGAAAAAAAAGTCTTGATGGAAAAATTTGCTGACTTTCTTTTATCATCCTTCTCACTGTTCCAACTTGCTTCGGTGCTGATGCGATCTTTAAAGCAGTCTCATGGAGATCGCCATCGACACTAACGCGGATCAGTACAAGAAATATGAGTGGCATGCATAATCAGCGCTTAGTTAACATTTACACGTGCTTCCCTCACACAGTAGTCTTGCCTCATACACTCGTGGTACGAACAATACATACACACACCATCTTTAAGTACATAAAAATAGCGTACACAAGGAGGACGCAGATTTTCAATTGCCGCTGATTGCGCGAGCAACGTGATCAGGACAAATGACGCCATAGATTCTCTGTTAATACACTGACCAGATCGATCGTTGGTGGTCGAATCCGACCTGCCCATTTGGCATTAAAAAGCCATCGATCCAGTTTGTTGTGCAACAGATCAAAACCCAAGACTTTGGGCAGGCCAGAACATGGGCGGGCGCTCATTCAAGCCGTCCTGACTCAACAGGCGCTGGGAGAGATTTACGATAATAACACACACGAAATAGAAGCGAGCTGCACTTGAAAGGAAGCGAAAACTGCATTTCATTGGGTGTCGAAACACCCATTTTTTTGGGTGCCGCCGGAGGTGACCAAAAAGCGTGCAAACACCTGCGCGTAAATATCTTCTTGCCGCTGTTCGCAAGACAAATATTCATTCTGATAGACTATCTCGGGCACTCTTCAGCATCCAAAAGTCGGCACAACAGATGGGTCGACTATGGGTGCACCCAAAAGTCGTCACAGACATGGGTCGATTATGGCTCCAACAAGCCTTTTTCTAACTGTCACCTTCGGCTAATGCACGTACTCAGACTCCGCCGTGACGACGACGCAAATTTGTAACCATCTCTTTGTGCGTCGCATCAGAGCAAAAAGATAAACTGTTCAAGTGGATTACGGTATAATAACGTCACAGATGCAAAAAGGTACGGTTAACCCTTCATTAAGAGAAGTCAAGGTGCAGATTGGGGCAATTATGCGTGTCTCCGCCAAGGAATCCATGCAAATTTCGGCATCTGCTCGACGATCAAGCAATAACGGCGCACATATTTCAAGTACAGCGTCTTCCTCACGCAGGCGCCATCCCTCCCGTGTCCGCCGGCGCGGTGTCCGTCACCGGGTGCATCAACCGTGACCGCGAGTGCTGCGTGGCCGAGCTGCCGCTGGCCGTCAAGAACTGCTCCGCCGGATTCGTCGTCTATCGCTTGCCGGCCACTCCGGGCTGCAACATGGGCTACTGCGCCGGAGAGGGAGTGCCGTGCCCGAGAGGGATGGCCTCAGTCAACGGATACTCACCCTGCGAGTGTGAGTGGCCTTTACTTATGCATGGGCGTGGGCACGGTGGGTGTGTCGTGCTCTTACTGCCACCAAATAGCAAAGGCGAGCAACGTATGTAGTTATGGCGTTTGTCATTGAATTTTTCAGACATACGCTTTGAGTGCAAATTTGACTAACTAAAAAAGTAGTCGTATGAAAAATACTTTCAAACCTTTTGTACTTGTTGTGAGGTAAAAATCTGTGGTCTTTTTTATCTGCTACGTGGTTACCGTTAAAACAGGGTTGCCTTGTAAAAGTGTGAAGACCACTACTTGTCCTCTTTGATTTTTGGAGTGCAGTGTATGAAAAATGCGCTGTGAAAAAAGTCAAAGTGTGCACAAACAAGACCTTGAATCTCCAGGATTTTTCCAGCTCCCAAGCAACTCTGATTACACCGTTGTGTTGCTCAAGCAAGGTAGGGTTTTTTTTAGCACATGCGAGTTTGTGCTGAAGTAGATGAGTTCCGACGACTGGAAACAATGCATAATCGATGAAAGACTCGCAGTTCAGATCTGACTCCAGCTTTTGGAGCAGAATGCCCGTGATGAACGAAGTCGTGCACACTGGTACAATATTGGCAGCAACCCAGGGTTGGACCCACTAGAGGAGGCACCAAAAGAGAATTTCAGCCTCCCATTGGCCCAGGACCAGAGTAGGATGGAAGTCTTCAGCTTTGGTGTATATTTTTCAGTCTCAGTCAAGATCGACGAGGTGATCCTCTCATATGACGGCTCTTCGGAGAGACTGGACGGGGACGACCCGACTTTCTACTGCCACCCGATGCTCCGCGACGTGTTGGACCCGTTGGCCATCGCGCTGGAGGTGGACTGGTACGCCGACGAGAGACTGGTCCAGCACGAAGAGTTCGCGCTCGCAGCTAAGAGCGTCGGTGTCCTCGAGGCCGGCAACTGGCACCGAGGAGAGAAGGTAGGACTGTTGCTGGAGATCGCTTGAAAGAGTCCTGGAGTGCGATCGTCTGTCTCATTGCAAAGATCCGCTGCTCGGCGCTGGCCAAGCACACCGGCGTAGGCACGAAGACGGAGAAGCGGTTCTCGGACCCGATCTCCACAGGGGTCGAGCTCGTGTCGCCCGATGAGATCCTGGAGGTCGAGGAAGGTGGGCCGTCCAAAGAGATTCTGGTCAGATCGTCGGTGCCAGTGTCGTGTCCGGAAAGCGGCGAGGACGACTGCTGCGTGGATCTCGAGATTGACGTAAGGGAGTGTTCGGACTGGAGGACATCTTTTGTCATGTTGCTACAAGTGCTTCATCTCTAGGTCCAGCCTCAGTCCAACAGCCAGCGATGCCCCGACGGGTCTCTCCTGCCTCGTCTGGAGCTGCCGTCCTGCCCGCCCCGGATCTGTCGCAGCGACTGGAATCGAACCTTGTCCCTGCCGGTCCGGGCCCGTGAGGACTACCTCTTGGACAGAGACGACCTCTACCTCGTGAGAATGAAGGTCAAGGGGGGAGTGGAGTTACCAGTGCAGAAGGTTCGCGTTCTGGCCTCAAAAGTCAGCGAGTCATGCCAGATCGGCCCGTCCATAAAGACGTTCGATGGCGGCGAGGTTTCCATCCGCAGGCCTGGCGTGTACACAGTCTTCAGGTCCAAGAGCTCCCCCGTGGAGATCCAGGCCTTCTTTCGGTAAGATGATTGGAAAGAATCATCAATTCCAGTACGTACTTGTGCATGCGTACGAACCTATGGTACTGACGCCGTCTTGTTCCAGGTCTTGTTCCCTCGGTCCCCTGTGCACGTGCGCGGTGTCCGTGCGCGCCGACCGTCTGATCACCGTGATCGACGTATGCACCAAGGGACACCTGCAAGTGTGGGCTTGGCAGGGCGAGGATGGAAGAATACCGGACGGTTTCGAGGTCCTCAGCCTCAACGAGGGCAGAGAGTTCAAGGTATGGAAGGAAAGACAATTTCAAAAACAAAAGAGTCTCTCAATTCGTCTGTTTGTTTCAACAGGTCTTCCTGCCATCCGGCACCCTGGTGTCCATCGGGTCCATGCTTACCAGTGTCACCGTCTATCCGTCGAGGTCCGATTCAGCGAGCGAGAACGACGAAGGACAAGTAAATTCCGGATCCGAGGGTCTCTGCGTGCAGCCTCGGGACCTCGAGAACGAGGCTGTCTGCAGAGGAGAGAAGTGTCGGCAATGGATCGAGTCTTGGAGGTCAGTTATTGTCTTAACAACCCCAACGACAGCGCTTCCCCCCTCCCCCCCAAACCTTGGACGCCTTTTTGCAATCTGAGGAAAACGTGATTCCTTGAAAGATCTAGTGTCCACAATTACTTTTCACTCTAAGCAGAAAGAGGCTAATTAAGACTGATTACCTCTAAATACCACGTCATTAATGTGGCTTTTCAAATGCCGTCGCGTAATTGCGCTCAAGCGTCATTCGACGAACGCAACTTGTGCGAACGCTTCAGTCTTCTTCAGCATAATTCACGGTCACTCCAGGCGCTTATGGATAGATGTGTTTAAGCAAATTTCCCCCTTTAATTGCGCGTGAGAAAAAGCTTTTTGTGACTAAAATCCCGCTTTCTTCGTTCAGTCACGCAAACTTGATTGTTTGTATCGATGAAAAGACTGAATCATGCAGTTTTAAGGCACAACGAGATTAAAAAGAAGTTGTGACTCCTACGTAATAATCCTTGTTCTACTTCTCAGGAAACTTCCCACGGAGACGCTGTTCGCTGCCTACTTCGACCCGGCCCTGAACAACTCGACCTTCTTCCCTGCCTACTGCTCGTCCACCCCTGAGAGCTGCTCAAAAGGCGCTCGTCTAGGTGCCCAAAAGCTCTGCCTCGCCCAATTGGCGTGCTTTGCCAATGGTCGCGCGTCCCAGCCTTACCTGGAGCGAGCTTTGGAGTTGGGGCAGAGTCCAGGTAGTCCAGATTGGACTTTTCCAAGCTCAAGGACTTCGCTTCACAGCCCTCTTTCCAGACTATCACGCATTCACCAACCTAGAGATGTCCAAGATGAAGAAGACGGCGTCTTCGCCGTCGTCCGACCTGATCGGCAACAACGCCACCAACAACCTGTTGGTCACCGGGGGAGGCGACCTGGAAGTGGAAGAAGAGGAGATTGCCCAGATCTTCCTCTCTAGCAAAGCGCCACAGAAAGAACCACCAAGTGACGGTAAAGCTTTATCAAACATAATCCTGCCACAGAGTCATGCCTACTTTGTTCTCGCACTCCTAAACCGCGTGTCTCCTCCAGAGTCTTTAATCCATTCCTAATGCGAAGGTCAGCTTTAGCAGGAGAAAAAATTAAGTCATTATTACCGCGGGGCTGTCACTTTAGAGTCTTCTTTGGAGGAAAAGTACGAGTCCGTGGGAAACGAGGCTCGTAGATTGCGTGAAGTGCACAAAACCTCCTCCATGTGAACCATGACAGAGTCGTCGGCGACGGCGGCCGCAGCCACTGCTGCTGTAGCTGCGAGGTCACACTTCCTGCCAACCTTCTTCATCTTCTTCTTGTTCCTGTCTCTTCCGTCATCTCTCAGCATTCACTTACGAAAAACATGACAGTGATTTCTGGCTCCTCATAGATTACGCCTTCTGGGCCATGCATGGAGGAGTTTACTGCAACACTTGTAGTCTTGACTTTGCCGTGCTTCAAAGAGTCATTTGTGGGTCATTCGCTTGCAGGCTGGACCATGACTTCTGCCGACAAGTACTGTGGCGGCTTCATCCGACAGAGCGAGGCCACCGGCAAGTGCAGGACTGTTCCGGACATCGACGTGGCCTCAGGTAGGAAAGGGTTTGCAATTATCTCAGCAATTCCGGGGAGAAGGATGACGGAGTTCGCAAGAAGAACGAGATCTACAGCGAATGAGTGCACAAAGCTGAATGGAATGGACTCTATTTGCAAGCTTCGATGCTACAGTACAGTTTACTACAGAACAGACAGGACATTATACCGAGTTTTTCTCGTAGCTGTGGTGGACTGCAGGACCCACCTGCTGTTCACCGGGGACTCTAGAGTCGCCAGCCTTCACTTGGACCGCCTGAAGGCGTCGTGCAGGGACTCACTGTTCAGAAACACTGCCTTGTGGACCAGAGAAGTGGGACAGAGCTTCGACTCGCCGCCCAGGAGCATCGCCAACTCGCTCTGTTTGAACGACTGCACCGACAACGGCGTCTGCAGCGGAGGTGAGTGGAACCTGATGCCAGCTGAGAACGCAGCAGTGATAGCAGTTTCTCTTTCTTTCTGTTTCAGGAGTGTGCCAGTGCGACCCCGGGTACGCCGGGTCCGACTGCTCGCAGTCAGTGCGCGGTGGGGGGAGCTCCGGTGGCGCTGCCAGCAACCGCCTCTCCTTTGATAAGGATCCGTCACCGCCTCTGGTCTCGGCGCTCTCCAAGTTCGGCCTGTGTGACGTCCGTTCAGGTCCTTGCAGAGACATCATAGTCCTAGGCGACGGCTTTGTCCAGCATGAGTCCATGAATTGCGTCGTCGAAGTCTACAAAGTATTAGAAAACTTCTCAGTATATTAAAGACTGCATGTTACGCGTCAAAAATCCCGTCCAGATTCGTGGCGTGGCGTCCAAGCAGCTGGTGAACGACGGTGTGTTCACGGTCCCGGCTGAGTTCGTGTCCTATCAGCAGGTCATCTGCACATTGCCTCAATTGGATATCCACGAGCCGGACCAGACCTCGAACTTTGACCTGAAGGACAATACGGATCACACGAGGTAAGAATATATGTCCGTTCTTACGCACGTTGATGGTACCGAAGAGACAGACTGGACTTGTGTGTGATGTCACTGGCGTCACTCAAGTACCTGCACCATGTGCATGAACCAATCTTCATTGTTGTCCATATGCTTCAGGATCTTCGCCCGAGTGACGGTGGGCTACGGCGCGTCGCCCACGTCCCAGAGCGCTCCACTGGACCTTCTGCTGTATGACTCGTTATGCTGGGACTGCACGTCCGGATCCGGGGAGTGCAAGGCCAAGATCAAGCAAAACAAGTGCTTCTTCGCCGCTGGAGCCTCGTCCATCCAGGTGTTCAGGATTGGCAGAACAATCTCGACGAGAGTGTCCCAAGGTGCGTACAGGCTGCCTATGCAGCAGTGTATGTATGTACGTACATGGACGAGCGCATAGTGTAGTACACTTAACATTAGTCACCACTCACGACAATGAAAGATTGCTTCCCTGCTCTCTTCCAGACGACTTCCTGACGTGCACGCTGCCCAAGGACAGCGGCAGCTGCGACAACAAGATCTTCCGATACTACTACAATGCCATCGAGGTGAGAATGAAGTCTCTAAATTTCGCCTGTCCTTTTACTCTACGAAAGACACTTGGCCTTTCAGCGCCGATGCAAGTTGTTCGTGTACGGCGGTTGCAAGGGCAACGCCAACAACTTCTTGAGCGAGATCCAGTGCCTCCAGCAGTGCGGCGATGAGTCCCAGCTGGCCTTGTTGCCCGTGGAAGAGCAGTCGACTACAGAAATAGGTGGGATTCGGACTCTGAACTGATACTCAGTGACACAGACGCACGGTACGCATAACTCGTGTCTCCTCAGATACTTGCTCTCAAGTCCGCGACGAGGGCATCTGTCCAGGCAACGTCCCCCGCTTCTACTTCAACAAGGAGCTCGGCCGCTGTGACCTCTTCTCCTACGGCGGCTGTGGAGGGAACACCAACAACTTCGAGACTCAGGAGGAGTGCGTGGCTCACTGCGGGGGCCCGGTCGTCGGCGTTTTTCACCAAGGACTTAGAGGTGGGAGGCTGGACAAGAATCTGTGTTTTACTGTAGGGTATAATTAATTCAAAGTATTGACGTGTTCGTTTTTTTTTCTTTCAGTGAACTCTAAGCCTCGCCAGAGTCTGTGCACATTGAGCGTGAACAAGGGCAGCTGCCAGGCGAAGCTCAGAAGGTTCTTCTTTGACAGCAACGTCGGCACCTGTAAGCTGTTCATTTTCGGAGGATGTCAAGGTAAATGACATGTGCAGTAGTAATTATATGACAAGCACGTGTAGACGCATGAGGCAAAAGTAAAAACTCTATACTTTAAGGTAATGCTAACAACTTCGAGACAATGGAGGAGTGTCTGGACACCTGCGCTGGTCCGGCACTCGAACCCGACCTGGCTAGAGGTGCCTCCAGGGCCCAGGAAACCACCAGGACCACTCAGGAGGCTCCTGTGGCAGGTGACTTTCATACTTGATACGTGTTGACAGCATAGTTTTTAACTCTGTGTTGCTGCTCAGTCGCTTCTCCCAGCAACGAGAATGTGTGCGAGCAGCCCAAGAGCTTCGGCACCTGCCTCAGCGTCAGCTTCAGGTTCTACTATGACTCCAAGACTAATGCTTGCAAGAGGTGAGAGTAAACAATCAACACTGTTGTACCATTTTAGTATCTTACTTCCTACTCTTAGGTTCCGCTACTCCGGTTGTGGCGGAAACGGAAACAACTTCCTGTCGGCCGACGACTGCGTCCGCACGTGCGGCGGCGTCATCAACCTAGATCGGCGCGCGCCAGCGCCAAAGGTGAGGCTTTTGTGTCACATTGGGCACTTCGTGACTGTTTTCCACGTTTTCTTCCAAGGTCTCGCCGCGTCTCCAGGCTCAGAGAGAGAGAAATAAGGTTCCACGGACCTCTACGACGACCACGACCACGACGACCACGACGACCAAGCCAACCTCTGTCAGCAACCTCTTGACTGGCCGCAACAGTCAGGAAGAACTTGACGACGACACCGAACAGATCTTGGGCGCCAATGGACTGCTCAAGGTCAGGATCAAGCAGCGCCAGAGGTTATTCGCTCCAACTAGGAACAGGTGTGTGTGTTCAACAAGGTGATTTTTGTAGCAGTCAAGTGCCAAAGTAACAGTTAGGATTATGATTTTCCACAGATTCTACCCAACAACCACGACGACTGAACCGCCGAGCACTGAATCGCCTCCAAATTTCTCCCCATCGCTCTTCTCATCGTCGGCACCGCTGTCCGTGTCTCCATTGACTGTGTCAACAGCGTCGTCTGCTGGAACGACGCCTGTGACCCCGGTGCACAGGGCTAGAATCTACAACCGGTACAACAACCTCAAGCGCCCAAGGTTCCTCCTGGCTGGACGTTCGTCCAAGAGCAAAGAGGTGGAAGACGACGAAAAGGTTTCAGAGGGTGAGGACTCAACGGAGAAAACGCAAGTGAGGACCCAAACGAGCCGCTCAGTGGTCGTGCGTGCCAAGCCTAAGGGCAAGGGCAAGGATGATGTCAGCAAGTATCCATCAGCTTCTCCTCGGAGATCATCGTCGTCATCAGCAGCAGCACCAGCTGCGAGTGCTCACCGCTTTCGTCTAGGCGCCCAGCGGCGGCTGCGAAGTCGCAGCCGCGGCGGCAGCGGCGGCGACAACAGTCGCGAGAGCATTGTCACAGCTGCCAAAGTCGCAGATCAGGTGGTTCCGGCGCCGCCATTCATGAAGAGCAGCAGCCTTGTTGCCATCCGCAGCTTCTGCCGCTTCCCTCCGCTCTCTACTGGACGGTGCAGGACGAAGGCGTCCGCGGCGGCCGACGGGGAGATGTTTTTCTTCTACAACGTGACGGCGGCCGCGTGTCAGCCGCTCCCCGCCACGGCGTACTGCGGTAGGAGCCGCAACCGGTTCTCCAACGAGCAGTCCTGTCTCGAAGCGTGCATCGTGGAGTCCCAGGAGATCCTTGACGAGGAAGAGCAAGAAAGGTGAAAGTGAACGCAGTTCATGCGATCCCTTAGGACTTGTGGAATTAGGAATAGAGATTCAAACAGAGCTTTAAAAGGGTTGCAGCAAGAGTGAGAGAAGCCAAGAGACTCCAAGTGCTGTTATAACCAAGACAACAATAAGTGCTGACGATGAAACCTTGTATCACCCGGACAAGTGCGGATTTTTGCCAATGCGGCCAAGAAGTGAATGATGTGCCTGCATTCACAAAATACAAGTTTGGGCATTCTACAGTGTTGCCAGATGGTGACCAAAATAGACAACTTTCTTGTGCTCGATGATTGGTTGAAAAAAACAAAGTTGTGGACTTTTACGAAGGCCTTGCGTGAAATATACCTACGTAAGACTGATATACTTTGCAGTCCTTTTGTTTGCAAAAAAAAGTGTTTAGATCATGTAATCACTTGAGTACAGTACACGTGGTGGATGCTGCTGACTTTTTCATGCAGAACTTTACAGGGCTGTCATAAATGTGTTCGTCCGTTAATCTTTTTGCTGCTGTAGGATAAAAACTGCTATTTCTACCTTTTCCTGCAATTCCTAAGTGCTCTTCTCAAGCTCCTGACTTGTTTTTCTTAGGCCCCTTGATCGACTTCATCAAGGACAGCAAGGAGAACAACATTTCATTACGAAGCAATCATCCAATTTGGCGCATGCGCATGCGCAAGTCTACTACAATGTCGTCATTCCCACTTCTTCTGCATGTTGTCACTGTGCAATCAAAGCATGAAACACATCCGGTATGACTTTGTCATGACCAAAGCGCACCTGCAAAGCAACGCGCTCATCGGACTTTCATTGGTTTCGGCCCCGTACAATGTGGGCAAACAGTGGCATCCGCAACTGAGTGGGACTGTGTAGTCCAATGTAAACAAATGGGACGGCCCGGATGAAGTCGGACTTGCAAAGGCTATATTGTTGTAATAAAATTGCAAAGTGCTAAATACAAGTTCGACACTGACTTAGAGGGGGTCAATCAGATGCCGGTTGGCGCACCACAGCATTAAGATCAATCACGAGAACGTGAATACTTGACAGGGTAAAGTAGCGCAGCACCGCTGGAAAACCAAGTCTAAGATGGTACAAAGTCCTCTCCAAGAATCAGAGCAGACGTGAACGTTGGCGGCATGAGGGTTGCAACAACTTTTGTAAGTCTTTATTCTCAGATGAAAAGTACCTCCCTTCAACATCACCTGTCCTCCTCAGTCAGTCCTTGCAAAAGCTCACAACTTCCTCATATATTCGCACTCCAATATCATGTGCCAGCTCATCTGTATATTCGCCATCGGTTCGCCCGATACAGCTCATCCGTATATTCGCCCCGCTCGGTTCGTTCATGCATATCTTGGCTGCCAACGCTGATCCAGAACTAAAGTCTTAAGAATCAGGTGCTAATGGAGGCCAAGGACCCTGCTGGTTTAACATGTTCTTTGCAAATGGCCTGGATCAGCTTTGAGCCGTGGGTTGGGGCCATTTTGCATAAAAACAGCACGCCCATAGTTCAGGGAGATCCACTCTGACACTGGCCAGATAAACCTCTCCAGGTAGGTACGTTGGTGACATCACTGACTCTAGTGCGATCGACTCCATCTGATACAATCTGACCCAAAGCATACGCACTGCCCCAGCCTTTAGTCTTGTCCACAGGTGGGCGGCTGTCAAGATCTGGGTCCCTGCCCTGCACAGTAGGCAGGATGAAGAGGTTGATCTTCTTCAAAGGGGCCGAGTTCCTGGCTGTCACCCGGTGACCTGACCTGAGAGCTGCTCGGGCAGTTCCACAGGAGTTTCACTGATGTCCACAAGGCGAGCAATCTTCCTACTTGAGACCTTTGCGCCCTACTTCAACGTGATCGTTTTCTGGAGATCGTCGTCTTTCACATTTCTGGCCATGATAAATGTTTGCTGATGATGCAATAATGGTAGCCTCAAGTTGCCCCGTTCAATGTCTCTTTACTTGGCATTAACACATGCTTTTTTTTATTTGTTTATGCACAGAAACCTGTCGATTTCTTCAAAGAACAAGCCCCACAGCAAAAAATCAACCAACAGGTCCAACTTCATCAACAACTAGCCTGTCTTCTCTACACGGGCCCTGCCTCACGACTCCACATTGCTTGGGCACATGAGGAGGACTACAGTGGCCTTGGCCTTCAGCGGCACCTGGGCAAGAACTTGGGTTTTGATTCTGCCTTGGAACCTTTTAGTCTCCAAAATGACTTCTACGTCTTCTGAAAAAGCTCCAATCTGCTGTGTTGTGCGTGCAGACCTTGCTGGACTTGATGACCATGATCAAGTGAGGTAGATTGTGCTGGTGCCGGCGAATTGCACCAAAAACCATCGTTGTCAGAGTTCAAAATTAGGGCCAAAAAAGAAAAAGAGGAGGTACAAACACCAAGTAATTGGTCCTAGAGGCGGAGAGGTACGTAAGAATAATCAGTATTCACCCTGTAGATCCCTCATTTTGGGCCCTGCCTTCCTCGAGTAAACTTTACTACCCATGAACAGTAGCAATATTTTTGTGGGGTAAACACTTCTCCCGTAGGAAAGTATGACATTATTGTTTGGGTGGGGTCCATTAGCACAGCTCATACATGTTCACAAGCGTGGAAATCTCTAACAATGATGGAACTTCGGTCTGCTTGTGTGTTTGTTGTCCGTCACCACCCAGATCACTGAAGTAACTGGGCCGATCTTGACCAAAATTTCAGAGGTTATGATGGACCTCAAGGGATGGAACGAGTTTATGTGTTCAACCTCCTTCCCCCATTTTTTAAAAAGAAAACTGGTTGGGTTCCTAAATGAACTCCAATTCTTGATGATAAATCAAATTTCTTATATAATACAGATATGATCAGCGGCCCCAATTTGTATAATAAGTTTTTTTCTTAGCTGGATCGAACTAGCAAAAGCCCGGAGGGTTCTCTTTGGCTTGGCTTGGTTTGAACTCGAAATAGCTCGAACTCAAGACTTCCAGAGAGTCAACTCAAGAGTTGATGGCTCGGCACGATCTCCTCGCTCAGTAAATAACACACTTCATATGTGTGTGCACATAAGGCCTTAAGTTTCAGGCCCTTTTTTCGATATTGGAGTCACGTCGAGCCTTTTGGAGTCAAACTTTTGAGCTTAGTTCGAGCAAGTTGAGCTGAAGGTCCTAAACTGGAGATTTTCAGCTTGATACACATTGTAGATAGCGACCTGTTGGTTACCGATCCTTATTGGCTCTTCACCTATCAAAGATATTGTTGATATCAGTCAATGCAATCTGACGTAATTCTCCTTTGCCCAAAGTGAAGAGAGGTGGATCATCGAGAATGTGCTCAATCCACGTGATGGTCTCATTTAGCGAGATGCAAAAGCAGAACTTGTCGAGGCGAGTGAAGCTATTGGTACAAGTTCGGTCAAGGATTATCGAACCTTCCCGAAACGCAAAGAAGTTATGTGTGGACGTGCAAGTGATGGCTGGAGAAATTGGTAGTTCTAAAAAAGAGCAGCTTCATATCGACCGGGCACACTAGAAACTGTAACAAATATCAAATCCATATGCCAACCTTGAAAGGAACCTTGCCAATGAAAGGTCCCCGTAGACCCTTTGATCAGTTTGTTTGGATCACCCTGTGTTGCTTACCTACTCTTAAGCGCAATTGACTTTTCGTGGTAGAGGTTAAAGTTCCGCCAGTCGAGGGAGAGCAACTTGCACTTGAAGCTGCAACTTTCTCTGGCTTGGAAGGAACTTCATTTTACTCCTTCGTTTGGTGATCACTTGTCAGTCAAGATGAATAGGGTTACTCCTGTTCTGCAGCCTCCCTATATCAGCAATGTTCAGCTGAAAGTTCTGGGTTTTATGGGCGGATTTCCTATAAAATTTTCCAAAGACGGCAGGGACGCCATCTTCAGCAAGGTGGCCGTGGTCAAGATGATCGCGTTCTTCACGATCAGCTACTTGAACAAGGCCTCTTTCTTAATTTTGGGCTTGTGCGACTGGGGACAGGTTGATATGGCACGTGTTTGGAAGAATTACCCTCTGGGTGTGATAGACTTTTACGTCTCTACGATACCCAGCTTGTTCACCAACGTCCTCAGTATCGTCATCTTGTATCTCTTCGCCAAACATACTGCACCGATCAAGACTATTTCCTCCAAGATGGTAGACCTCTGGTTCAGATTTGGAAGTGTCTCCACTTTGGACGGGTGCACTAATAACCGTCATATGCTAATTTTCATGACGATGATCTCCGGGATGTCGACAGTCGCTTTCATCGTGGCAGTCATGGAGATAAACAATATCATCTTTCCGGACAACAAATGCTACAAAGTCAAAATAATGCTCAGCTGTCTCGGCGGGATAGATTTCAACGTCACATCGCTCGGTCCGGTCGTCACCTCTGTCAGCCTCTTCAGCGGACTCTTCCTTCACACCTACGCCATCATCGTCCACACCTGGAGTCACTTAGTCATGGAGTTCCCGTCGCGGTTGAACTCGACGTCATCCAAGGAAGGCTTGAAACTACAGAAGAGTTATCAGTTTAAATATCTACTCCAGGCTGGCAATGACATTAGTGAGATTGGCAAACTGGTGAATACCGCTCTCAGTCCCTTCTTGCTCTGCGTCTATATCACGTACCTGATGAATGGCATTGCGTACTTGTTCTTAGCGAGCGGGATCTTCTTCATGAAGGAAGGAGTTGTCAAGATCAACGCACTTTCCAGCGTCAGTGGCGGTCTGATCAGCGTCGTATATCTCATCTCCATATTCTGGCTAAGCCGACAAGGCCAACTCGTCAAGAATGAATTCATTGCAGCCAGTGACGTCTTGCACAAGACTTCTAGCAAGTTAGAGAAGTATTTGGAGTTAGACAGATGGGCTGTCGAGGTCCTCGTCAAGCAGCTTGAAAAAGGGGGCGAGATTTCACCTTACGACTTGTTCATGGTCAACAGCTCGGGATACCTGAGCATGGTTTCCTACCTCCTCACGTACATCATAGTCCTGATGCAGTTCAAGGCGGCTTAGAGCGTTTAAGGATCCGAATTGCTCAGCACTCGCATATGTACGTGTGATTGGCGATTACCATCATTCATGGATATCTGTGTGACAATTTTGAATTCGTGTCCCGACTTTTCGTCTCACCAGACTTTTCATTTCACTGGACTTTTTGTCTCACCGGACTTTTCGCTCAAGACCACAGGATACACACCCATGCGCGCTCTGACAGGGATGACGACGGCTGCGGCGGCTGCAGTGGCCAGCAGTAAGTGGGCAGCAGGGATGCTCCATCAAATTACCTCTACCAAGCCAGCAGGACAATGCAAACGATTGTGGGGGTTTTGCCATTGCATTTGCAGTGGACTTGTACCATGGCATTGACCCATCATGGCTTACTTACAACAAAAGAGGAATGAGGGCACATCTTCTCTCCTGCTTTGAAGATGGCAAGATGAAGCAGTTTCCATCTGTAAAGAAACATGGGGGGCAACTCCATGTCGTGAAATTGCAGCTGTCTGGAGCATTTGGATTTGGTGCAAATTGTAATGAAAACTGAAATATATCTCTATATACAGTGCAATGCCCATGTGTATGTGTGTCCATTTGATTTTAAGGTTTTGCATGACTGATTTCACAGCTGGTTGCTGTGAGACAAGCCACACACTAAGACGAAAAGTCAGATGAGACAGAAATCCAGTGAGACAAAAAGTCGGTGAATCTTTGAATTACATCTATGATAGCTCAAGTGAGGTGGCGCGGCAGATTTTCCTTTTCAACAGAACACCTACCGGGTGTCGCATAAATCGGTGTGCCCTTTTTTTCTACGTACAAAACTGTTATAGTAAGAGGAAATGGGGCGGGAAGTCCGGGGAACTTTTATAATCACTCGGGGTAATACCGTACACGTTACTATAGCTGAACTATGCGGACGTGGGTGCTGTAAGACACCAGATTGTCTGGCGCGTGAAGGATCGAGGACGGTGACTCCGTCCGGACTATCGCGGATGCCCCGGGCATCCACAGAGGCGTGGTTTACAAGTGGTGGAACGTGGAGGAGAGGGCACGTGTTGATGGGTTGAAGGCCAAGGTCAACGACGGGTGAGTCTAGTTAACCAAGGGCTACAACTACTGCGTCCTGGAAGCACGTCCAGGTCGTGATGACCGTGAATAGCAGCGTTATTGAACAACAATTCATAAATTTAAGTTCTCATCGGCCAACATATCTGCTCCTTTATCATCAATCTGTAACCCTAGTTTAAAAGTGCACTTGCCTTGCCCAACAGGATATTAACGAGAAGTGCATGGGCTCCTACCACCTTTTTGCCGTAATAACCCCCTCTCCCAGTAATTACCTCTCACTCCACGACAATAATCACCAGGATCTGTATCATTAACAGTATCATATTACGTTTATGCTTACGTTCTAGCACTATCAAATGCCTGGGCAACCGGGAGAAGGAGGAGTGAAGCTGTGTTATTATCCCGTAACATAGGTCATTCATTGGTCATGAAATGAGAACCCTCTGTACAATTGAGGACATCGTCAATCGTGACCTCCGATCTCATCAAGCCCCTCTCTAGAGTGATGATCCCCCCCCCTTCCGGAAAAGGTCCCAAAATAATACCCCCGGGATGATTGTAACTGTGGATACGACTGGTAGCATCCGGATCGGACCAATATTCTGTGTCATTATTGGCAGCTTTGGGTAGGTTAACTGATTTAGTTTCATCTGAGCCATTTAAGCAATGTCCTGTTCATCATATAAAAATGTTGATTGGTTGAATTTAATGCTAGTGCGCTGTACAAGGAATACGTGTGTATTTCTGTATTGCTTTGACTTTGGATACAACAAGCTTTAGTTTTCGTAGCTCACGCATTTTCAAGCCCCAGAAGGCGCGAACGTGAAGCCACAACGCCTCCCAGGAGGGGTCTGAAATCGTGAACCCGAAGACTTCCTTCATCAGGGCTGAAATAAAGAAAGAATCAGAGGGTTGGGACGCTCAAAGCACAAGTCTGACAGACAGGACAGCACAAGCAGACTCACTGAGGGTCCCGGAGGGCTCAAGGTCCTCTTGACGAGTCTGTGTCCGAACAGGTTCTTTACGAGCCTGACATTTTGCCCCCGGAGCGGTGGCACCAGAACTGGCGTCTCCACGAGTGGGTTCTCCAAACCCTGATTGGAGCCAAACATGAAGAGAGCACAAAAAAGGACAATTGGCCACAGGTGCTTCGGAGGTGTCATCTTGGCTGAGCAGCAAAAAACTGCCTAAACTCTGACTTAACGCACTTAAGAAGTCGGTTGATAAATCACATACATCCTGCTTGTCACTTCCGGCATGAGCTTGAACCGCACTCACATCGTCGTCGCCTGGGGATGACAGTGATTTTACCTCGGTAAGACCCATCTCGGCAACAAATAGTGCTACTTTCGGGGGGTTGGTGCCAAAAAGGTGGCCAAAAAGTGCCAATCTCATGCCATGTCAGCATTGCTGCTGCCGTGACCAGGATTCGAACCTGGGTTGCTTCGGCCACAACGAAGAGTACTAACCACTATACGATCACGGCTATTTGAGATCGGGTAGTGAAGGAGCGCTGATTCACGGAACCTGTCGTTGTGTCTCTCGCCGTCCGTGAAGAGAGCTCGTGCGAGCCGGGTGCGGTGGGTGCAACGCAGTGCAGTGCAGCGCAATGCAGTGCAATCTCAGCGCCGAAAAAACGTGGTTTGGCACAGTCGGTGGCAGTGATGAGGCTGGGTCGCAAGTGAAGTGGTTTGGCTCAAACCTTGACCTACTACGCCAGTTTTCGACGCCCAGAGTGTGTAAAACCATTCGCACGCTGTTTCTTACCAAAGTCAACGCATCATTTCATGTAAAGCGTCCGAAGCCAAATGTAAACTGCAAGGTGTTGTTGGCACGGCCGTCCTGTCGTAGGCAGACCAGCACACGACCAACACCGGCCGGAAAAGTTTGGAATTTGACTGAATGCGCCTGGGGTTTATTACTTAAGGGTGATGAAGATGTCGCTAAACAATGGTTGTATGGAAGTGTTTTTAAGCTTTGCGTCGTGGAGTTGGCTGCAATTTGCACTGGTACATGATAGTAGGACGATTCACCACTAAGGCAAATTCTATTTTCTTATGCGTAACTCATCTACGCTGCATAGTCACCTTCGTGCAATGCAGTGGGACTCAGTGGGACGAACGCATATTAAATTTTAAAGGTGTGAAGCAGTCATTTAACACGTTCCAATTATCATTTCATTGTAAAGTTCAAATTTGACATACAATTATCAACTTCCGTTAGTTTCTTACGTTAGTTAGTTACGTCTGCCTTAGTCGCGTACATGGGCGGCCACAACAGGTTCAGTTAGATTCAAGAAGTTAGGTTCCGGTCACCTATTTATTATACCTAGGGTAATCTAACTTAACATTATTTTCCTGTGGGGAGCACGGATTGAGACCACGCCCGCAAAGGTGACACTGCTACCACACACATGTACAGGGTGCAGCATTTAAACTGAGACAACGACTAGACGGCAACGACACCAGCAGGAACACCCTAGCGTGAAACATTAATGGACCAGCTGACATTTCCTCTGGCACACTGGACGGTACATCAGATGAGTCAGAACAGTCAAGGTAGTGCTAAAGGTAAATATATTCGGAGGTACCCGGATTCCCTGGGTGGAAAATCCGACTTTGCCGAGCTGAGCCCGTACACCTCGCCCAAGCTGTACACGCCTCACGCCTCATCCGTTCACGGAGGGTTGTAGCTAGTGTTGTTGCCACGCCCCAGTTATCAAACAACTTGGGTGAAAGTCGCAGATCAGTATGTGAGCATAACCAAAATGTCGCCCATAAATTAAGCATAAAGCTGAAAACTACAGTTTACCAGATGAGGACCTGATACAGAAGGTGCAATGGTACCCTTGAAATTGCCAGTTTTTCAGAACATGGTGAGATGTGGCAAGTCTGGTAGTCCGGCGTTTTGTTTCTGAAACTGGATAAATGGATCTCCTGGAGGTGGGTGGGCTCTCTGGGTTCACCGGAGGCCTGTGCCACCTCTCACAGGAGTGTGGAGGTCCTGAAGGCCATTGCCGATCAGGAGTGGTGAAATTTGTCTGAGGAGTTCACCATTAAGACGTGCTCCAGTTCCAGGACCAGGGTGGTGGACAACGGTGGTGACCACGTTGAGAAGTGACAAGTGCAGATCTATACGATGTAGGCGCTTTGTATTCTGGTACTTTGGTCCTGACCTCATTCGTATGATGAAGCAGTGCCATTGCAGCCAACTCTATCCTCTGGCACTGTATAGTAAAACTATGTATGTGCTTTGGACTGAACAGGTAACAGTAGCCAAGTTGATGAAAGAGATTGTTGATGAACAAGATGGTGACATCCAATGTGTTTGGGCCCTTTGTGAAAATCCGCTGGAGGACAAGTACAATGTGGAGGAGCTCGTTGTCAGCCTGGATCACTCCAGGGAAGACATCCTCATGAGGTTCCGAGGTATCCGAGAACTTGGACATTCTTCTGAGGACGACGACTGTTCCTAAGTTTGTAGCAATCAATCCCCCTACTTGGAATGACAACAGTGAATGCAGAGAGAGCTTGAAAGAGCATCACGGAGAGCGAGGGTGACTTGAAGAGGTGGAGAATGAAGACATGCCAATATAACGTGAATCGCTCTCGTGCTTAAAGTTCTAAATGCGTACAAAGCATCATGAATAGCGTGTGTGGCATTGTGCACAAGGATGGACGGCACCGACATGTAAAATACTTATTCAATACTAGCTCTAGCTTGCAATAGGGCCTGAATCCAACACCTGTCTGCAGGAGACACTTTGACACGAAAAAAAAATCCGCTGTGCACAGCAACAATGCATAACTTTCTGTCCTCTTTGAGAGTGCATACGTGGAATTTTTGTCTAGTGCTGGGCAAATATCTTGAATTTGTTCCATTCATGCACGTGCACGAGAGTCAGTGATCTTACATACATATATGCATTTCGTGGAGTAACAGCCATACATGTGCCTGTCGAGTCCAGAGCACCCAACACAGACCACCAGTATCAGACAGCGTTTTAAGCCTCTTCAGCTTTGGCACCGCCCGAGAAAAATAACATTTAACGCAGGCTAGCAGGACGATGCCACGTGTCACATAGAAACATCATTTCGATATAGCAGACGACATTTATGAATGTAAGGTAAAAAAGCAAGCTGGCACTGCAGTTGGAGACAGACAGACAAGCAGTTTCACCTTTACAAGAGGTGATTTTTTAGCTTCTTTTTAGAAAGCGAGCCAGAAATGTGTGTGGTTTTCCATGCACAGTATTGTATTAGTAGTATTGCAACAGCGGCAACTTTCTTCTGCACCTGCTTGAGCGTCCACATGATGTGCAGCGCCAGGAGAGTCAGCGCCCCCAAATGCGCAACAGGACCTAAGGTGTGTGTATGGCGGGGGGGGCGAACTTTTCCCCCGTGGACCTGGTCACCCAGACGCACACGCGGGCGCGCATGTGTGCATTGCATGGGCACGCACGCACGCACGCACGCACACGTCGTATGCACACATCAGAATGGAAGCCAACGAAGAGGAGGAGGAAGAAGACGACGACGAAGATGAAGAAGACGAAGAAGGAGGGAATTTGTACTACGACGAGTCAGTGGTCGCGCAATCGCAGAAAGTAGAGTGAGCGCACGCGCGCGCAGAAAATAGGCTGCAGCCGCTGAAAAGAGAGAGAGAGAGGAAACTGTAGTTCAGGAGTGCCACAAAATTTTTGCCAAGTTTTGCTTGCTGCAATTTTTCTGCACAGGAGCTGTCACAATGTGCAGAGGCAGGAACGGCCGCTTTCGAGTGACTTTCGTGCACTCGAATCGGCGTCCACGCACTTTCCAAGTGCGTGAGGTGCTTTGAAGCCCTGACAGGAAAATGATGGCAACCCTGTCCTTGCTGCTGCTGCTGCATTGGTGCTTCCCTCCCCTGTTCCTCTAGCCAGGCCCCCCTCCCCCCTCCCCGTGAACTCGAACTCCTCAGCCTTTCGCAGCGCTTCAATCCAGTCGGAAGGGGAGGGAAAGAGACGGACCCGATTTTTTCTCCCTCCAGACGACCCGGAGCCCGGAGGACCCGGAGGAAGAGTCGAGATTGGGTTGAAACGATTGCGACTGAACCCGGACGATCAGGTAGGACGTGTGTCTCCCGCTTCAAGCGGGAGAAAACGCGCTGGCTTTAAAGTGCAACAGCTGCTAGAAGTCTGTCGTGCGCCTGCGCGTAGCGGATGGTAAGCGTGCCTGTGCGCGCGCGCGCATGTGTGCCACATTAGCTGTCAGAGCGCAAGGAGGAAAGAGAAGACGAACAAGGAGAAGAAGAACAAGAAGGAGAAGGAGGAGAAGACGGACGACCTGTAAATAACTGTTTCGTGCTTCGTCTTCCTCCCCTCCCTCTCTCCAGTGAGTTGTTTCAACCTGCCTGGTTATTGCCCCTCCCCCACCTCCCCCCACCTCGTCCCCGCCCCCCTCCTCCCAAAAATGGGCACCCAAAGTGTAAAAAGACAGCAATCATATTTGGTAGATCTGAAACAGTCCCCAAGTGGTTGTAGCGGCAGACCTGAGTGGTCCCGCTGCCCGTGAACAAGTTGCTGGGCAACTCAAACTGTGGCACACTTGTCTTGTGGTGTGAGTGATGGTCGGCATACTCATAGAGACGAATTTGCACGCTTAAAATTATATAGACGCGTCAGGTTAAGCTAAACTCTCTCTGAGTGAGCTGGCTCCTTTTATGAACCGTCACGAAAGCATAAATCTCTTTTTACAGTGAAACAACTGCTGCTCTGCTGCATTTTTTTAAGACGCGATCACCTCTCATACGCTGTGTGTTCGTGTTTTTAGGGCTTAATATAGATTTCACGCTGTAATAGGCACGTCAGAAAAGAGTGCGTAAAAACACAGCATGAAATTGATAGTTAATGCGATGACTTTTTTCTGCTGTTCATTTTGAATTATCGTACAGGTTGACAAACCTTAACTGTTCCAAAAATTTACGACTGAAGCATTTTATGCGCTTCACTTAAAACAATTTTCGTAATCACTCCAAAGATATTCTCGTCTGCTCGACATTTTCTTACGTCGCTGTCACACATCTACGTATAATGAACCATTGCGCAAAATGACCAACACTCGTAGTCAGCATGTCCACTTTCCTGCCGTTGGGTCTTCATGAAGAAGTCCTCGGTCAAATTGCCCCACTCCTCCACCAGGTTGGCCTTCAGTGACGTGACATTAGAGCGAAGGACTCCCCCTCCCTCTCCTCTAACAGGTCTCACACCGCCTAATCCGTCTGGTTCAGGTCAAGGCCCTGAGAGGGATTTGTCCCAGAATCTCATGATTGCTGCCGTCTGCTCCAGAATCCTCTTTGCAGCCTGTGCAGGTGCTGGATCTGAATCCTGCTGGAAGACCTAAGTATTGTTGTCGCTGATCATGAATCCGGAGACGAGAAAAATACTCTTTCAGGGTGTTCTGATATGGAACAATGGTTGGCCACTGCTTGCCATCACTGCCAATGGCACCGAGGACCTGGGTGTTTGCTGTGCATGGCACTTGAGACAACGTCAAGTCTTGGTCATTTCTGCCGTTAAAGCTACGAAGAGTCTTGCTGCAAAAGTCTTCTCGTCAGAGAAGACCTTCACAGTGACCGGTTCTTGTTGGGATCTGGGCCACACGACTTCTTTGCCTTTCACCCTCGAAACCGTCTTCAGGCACATCCCCGTGGCCTCCGTGATGTGCCCGATGTTGACCCTGGCGCGGAGCTGCTCATAGTTGGACAAAACCCGTAGCATCAGTTCATAAGATAATTTGTAATCACAGTTGAGGGTTGCCAGCCCGTAGATCCTCTCCGGTTGTTGACTGCCCCCCGGCTGCTTTTTTGACCAGAAATTTTTGAAGTGTCACGTGTTGTCTTCCTTTTCTACCTGTGCTTCCTCTTAGCAAACCTGCAGGAATTCCTTCCTTCACCAACTGCTAACGTAAAAATTCTCGTACGTCGTTCTGCTATAAGATTAAGGAACAGACAGGGCTGAAACCACATATAATGATAGTTGTCGCTGGTGTTTTTATGCTCTGTCTGTCTGTCTGTCTGTACGACTGCATGAATATATGGGTGGATGCATCGATGGATCGATGTCTTGCATGTCCAGGTTGCGGCAGAGAACTTGCGTCACTTGTGTGTGTCAGGTGCGTCCACGGCTTACGTCACTGATGTCAGGTATTATTGTTGTTTCACTCGTACATTTCGTGGTGTAAGGAACGACTCCTGCGGTATATTTGGCATATGTATTGGCACTAACTTTGCGTTCTCTATTGAGATATATATTTCAGTGACGTTTCTGCGGTACACGAACAGATAGGTCTATACGTGAACTTGGCGGGGTCTTTCAGTTCTGTTTCATATTCGGCTGTTCATGTATGAGAGTGCGTTTTAACGAAATGCTCCGTATTGAGTCCGTACTCATCCTCTATACGCGACACAATTTTTCATAACTTGATTGACTTGGCCCCAGTGACACGTTCGAAATGACCGTGGAAGACCTCGGAGGAATAGTGCTCAATTGCCGAGCTGATGTCCTCGGGACTCCATCTTCTCGGAGGACTCCAGAGCCTCTAACCTTTACTTGTGTGACAAATGCATACGCCATGAGTCACTTTAATATTGAATATAGTGTGAGAAGGTTGCATGACAGGGAGTCAATTCGACGTGTAGGAGAAACCCTCTTACGTAGTGTTGAATCAAGTGCCAACGTATGTCTCATGTATCTGGAGCAGTCGAGTGAACGTGGTGCTGACTTATTAAGTTCACTTTGACGGTGAACTAAGTGATCGGGTCGTGATGCCGGCATGCGTGTACGTAAGTCGCCAGACCTCAGCAGCGCGTGTAGATCGTGCTTTGTCTTTCACTTTTCAGACTGATGTCGGGTAAGACGCTCCTCTTGACACATGCTCTTCTTCAACGTTTCAGCTCATCCCCCATCATTCCCTGACAACTGCCACGTCCTTCCATAAGATATGGCCTTGAGCTTCCCGCCTCCTGCCATCCACAGGCAGCAGCAAGGCCAACAGCAGCCGCCTCATCATCATCATCATCACCACCACCACCACCATCCACAGCAGCAGCAGCAACAACCACAACAGCAGCTTGCCTACCCTCATCCAGTGACGCCAACTGTTCCACCTCCTCCTCCACCACCTCCTCCGCAGGCTGCGGCAGTACCTACTTCTCACCACCATCACCACCATGGTCATCACCAACACCCACCTCAACCTGGTGAAGGATCAGGGATCTCAGTGGTTGTGACCTCAACACATGGTAAAGCTCTTAGCGCAGTTCCCCGTGTTGTCGTCGCCGGTATGCACGTTGATTGGGGGGATCTCTTAGCACTCTTCATTCAAGTCTGCCATTTTTAGCTTCAAAACTTTTAAATAACCATCTGTTATATCTGTTGAATCAAAAGGCACAGAGATACGCAATATCAGAAGGATTTTTCCACATGTCAACATTGAGCAGACGTCAGAAGGGAACAAGTAGCTTGCGTACATTTCACTACTCTTTTTTGTTGAAGAGAGTTTTCAACTGTTGCGTCTTTTTTTCTTTGGCCTTGTGGTTACTGATATCTTCAACTGGCCTCACAGAGGTGCCGTTTGATGCTGTCTTTTTTTATAATTATAATCAACTCCTCTGCTTCAAGAGGAAAAACCAGCTCCTGAGGTTAATCCGTGACCTTTCTGGCGTAGAGAAGCAGAAGCCAGGACTACAGTGATGATCTCGGCACCACCGTTGACGTCGTTGAGGTGGACGAGATCAAAGAATGACGACGCTTTAAGGAAAAGTTGCCCTTTTTTTGCATCGGAGGCCTTCAGCAGTGATCTTATTATTAGCTCACATCAATGTCAGATGCGTCGCGGAATTGAAGGGCCGGCCTTTGCTTGGCTACGAAAGAGTAGTAGGAAATAGAGCTTTTTCTTCTTCAAGGAGATCCTTCCATCTTTGCTATCTTTGTCCACAATACACGTACATGTTATAACTTAATGTGAGTGAGTACCGAACTACTGCTAAGGCTGAGAATGACAGCTTTCTCGTAATTTCGGTGGGAGCCATTTGCTGGAACTTACTTTTGCTTCATGTCAGAAAGAGTAAAGTTTTCTCATTTCATTTGATAAAATACTTGTAATTTTGGGCAAGAAAGAATCCTTCATTGGACCAAACTCATTCTTCCTCACGTGACTCAGAACTTTGAGGAAAGAAGAAAGTGTTTGTGTCGTCAACCAGGGGGTGTTGAAACGGCCTTATACCTTTTTAGGTATTCGCTTAACATGTTTGCACACAAATGTGAACATGATCATCAGTTGGTAGAGCCTGCGGTGTGGGCACGAGAGCTGGATACGGGTCATGAGCACCAGTTGTGCTGTTTCACGATCTTACTCACTCACTTCCAGGCCCTCTTCCCCCAGTGCCGACTAACATGCCTGTGATCTTGAGCATGCCGCCGCCGCCGCCGCCGCCGCCGCCTTCGGCCGCCGGGGCGCCCACGGCTGGTCAGGGGGTGCTGACCCACAGGGGTCACCAACACAGTCACCATCATCATGGCACCACCAGCAACAGCAGCAGCGGCAACCGGAGTCTGGAACCAATCCATCATCACGGAGGAGGAGCAGGGGCAGTCACCCACCATCACCACCACCATCAGCATAATCACACGCAGCGACCGTGAGTGAAGCAATTTCAAAGTGATTTTTACATCTCATCGAACCAATTTAGATAAGCAATTGCTATAATTTGCAGGCCTCCTCCCGCACCTCCCCCTCACACCTTGTTGCCACATCCAATTCCACCTGCGTCCAGCCCCGGGCATGTACCCACCCCCTGCCACCCCCCTCACTTAGCATCTGCTCCTCCTCCGGCACCTCCGGCTCCTTCAGCTCCTCCGGTTCCTCCGGCACCTCAGGCTCCTCCGGCTCCTCCGGCACCTGCGGCTCCTCCACTTCCTCCCCCTTCCGCTACGGCTCCCGGTCCAGCTCCTCCTCCTCCTGCTCCTCCTCACCAACCCCCGCACAACTATTCTCGGCCCCCACCCCCAGCCCCTGCCATCTTCCACGTCCCCAGCAGTTCCTCCTCCTCTCACCCCGTAGCAGTTCCTATCGCGTCGGTCGTCCCCCTGCCCCCGACGACGTCAGCGGCCACATCCTCCTCCTTGATGGCCCTGCAGACGGAGGACAAAAACAAGGGTAATGACTACATTGAAGCAGCATTTACTTTATGCACAGACTCAGCTGCGCGCTCCTGATTTTTTTAAACAAAAGTAGCTGAAGTTGTAGCTTGTAAAGGCTGAAGTGAAATAAGATGTTTCAGAGGGATAACGCATTTTCGTCCAATGCTCGTTCCCCCAGGTCCTGGGGAATGCTTTTCATCTGGCCTTTGAGGCTATTATAGGAATGGTAGAAAAACAAGGCCTTGGTGAGGGAATGAAGTAATTTATTACTATTCGGAGGGCAGAGGGATTCACAGCATTCAGCCTCTGGCAGACCGTGGTTGTGGCTGCGGTCCCCGTTTTTTTTCTTTTCGTTCACGGAGATGTCATGTTTACAGATGATTGACCAGACCTGGATCCGGAGCTGCCCAAGCCCATTTTACCGCCGTGAAGTAAAAAGGCCTTTGGGTGCTGATTGCGGCCGTCGAGGTCAAATCTTCCTTGAAAAAAAGTGCTGTTTTTCCTGGGGTGAGGGGATAGGGGCAGTCGTTTTAAGTGCAGTTGAGGATGCAGAGTCTGTGATTATGATCCAAATCCCTGTGTCACCATTTGAAGGCAAGCAGCACCGGGATCAGGGCTGGGATCAGTCCACCAGTCTGGGAGGAGTTAGGGTACCACGGAAGTCGGCAGCAGTATCAGTCAATGCTGGATAGAAAGATCGTGCTCACGACGTCGAGTCTGTAGATCTTCATACACGAATCACCTGTCCTTTTCAGAGAAAACTCCAATGTGTTTGATCAACGAGTTGGCCCGGCACAACAAGACTACTCACCAGTACAAGCTGACGGACGAGAGCGGACCCGCCCACAAGAAGAACTTCACCGTCTGCCTCAAGTTGGGAGATGCAGAGGAGTACATTGCATCAGGTAGGAGGACGTTTGCGTGTCCTTGACTGAAAGGATAATACCCTGATGAGAGGTTTATTTCAGGTCCTTCGATAAAAAAGGCTCAGCATGCGGCTGCCGCCATCGCCCTGGAGCGGACGCAGCTGAAGCACCCGCCGTCCAAGACCAGGACAATGAAAAACAGTGAGTCAAAGCTGACTTTCAGACTCGGCTGACGACTTCCAACTCACGTATTCTGTTGCCCTCAGCTGCAAACATCACTCCCACTGTTGAGCTGAACGCCCTAGCGATGAAGAGAGGCGAGCCGACCAGTTACACCTTCGTCGAGACGCCTGCAAACAATAATAAGAACGCCAAGTCTGCGGCCGACAGCGGCAGCTCCGGGGCTGGTGTCTCCACCGGTGGGTCCAGCTCCGTGATGGTCGCCGGACCCTTCAACCAGCTGAGTGCGAGGGGCATCTACGGACAGAGGTACGTCCCAAGTTCTTTAACAACAATGACTTGTACAGTAGTGGTTTTGTCACGACACCACACGATCGCGACTGAGGTCTCGCACCTGCTCTGCTGCTGCTCCGGTCTTGAATGCTCGACACGCGTAGGACGATCTTAAACACTCCGGCGGCGTCATTCACAACTTGATTGACCTACACCAGTGGTTCGCGGTTCTACGGAAAGCTCAGACTCTCCTCTAAGAGCAGTGTCACTTACAGCTTTCCTTACGGTTGAGTAGGCACTGGGCAATGCAAGATTATTCAAAAACAAAAAAACACGTTTCTACTACTGGTACAGACGTTTTTGATCCTCTTCCGCATGAACTCACTGCTCCTGAATCTTTTCTAGAAGTATCCGAAGGTTTCACCTAGATCTAACCGATATGATCTTCCCACCAAATTCTCTTTACGGGTAATTACGGTCTAATTGGTGGTGCGCCTGGAGAAAGAAATTCAAAATTTTGCGGAGACATAAATTGTTATTGCCTAATTGCAAACAAAAACATACATGAGATACGGCCTAATTGCTCAAAACATTAGCCGTCTTTGCTAACGGTATCGTCCAAGCTGAACCTCAACCTTTTATCAGGCGTATCAACAGGTGGTATATCCCCTGAGGCCATGGACGGTAATGTAACATCTTCCAGGAGGCCAGCAGTAGAGTGGACTGGAGTGGCCTCTCTCTCCACAACGCCCCACCAGAAATAATCTCCAAGCTTAGGGGAGGGGGCGGCCACTTGTCCTTGGACCAAAAGTCCTCTGGCACCAAGCTTCTTGTGTAAAAGCTCCAGGACCAGAACAGAGGTGGGCTCCATTTTGTTGAAAAACGAATGGGACAACAGTGACCTCCATTTGTATCCATGGGATCATTTCGGAGTCCACCAAAGCCTTGTCGACCGCTTCCTTGGAAAGAGTGTGGCGGCGTAACTTCACCTGCACTGACGATGACAGCCAAGACAAGACTGATGTCCGGACTTCATAACAACCGTGACATCTGCTTTGCTGGCTCGCAATCCGTCTTCTCTTTGCTCATGGAGCGATCAACACTTTTTAAATGGACTTTTAAAATAAATCCAGCGCCCTACCTTAAGACATTTCTAACTAACATTGACCTCTTCAGCCTTTGGACAGTTGGTGAATTTTTGCTTTTAGCTCGTGTACATCATTTTGAACAGAAGCCCTCTTGCAGTTGTAGGACACCTGGAAGACCTTGACGAAGTTATCAGTGGAGGTCACTGGGACGGTTCTGATCTTTTCCTTTATTTGGGGTGAAAACATCCTTCGTCCTCCTACGGGTGAGGCACCGCTCGTACTTCATCGTCATGGAGGAACTGTTGTTGTCCTCGTTATACCCGTAGGCTATACAGATATAACCATGGAGCGGGACAAATGTCGCCGAAGAATTCGATAATATCACCACCTGAGGAGGGTTTGTTCTTCCTCCTCTGTTCTCCATAATCTTAGCCCGATTTTAGGTACAGACACACAAACAAGGCGATGCAGGTGAACCTCACAATATGCGGCAAGTCCGTTTACACCGCGGCGGCGTCAAAATGCCACGGACTTGAATCCCAATCCTACCAGGTAGCCAAGCACACAGATTACGTTAGGTTAGACTCAAACGACTACTGGGTCCCCAGGAAGGCCCGAGAAGGCATGAGGCCTATAGGCCATAAACGTTTGTCTCTGCGCGGACAATCTGCCTACCACGAGTAGAACTCAGTCAAGAGGAAGAGGTTGCTCCGAATTCGAGAGTGCCTTCCTATCCAGGACTTGTTATAGGTGTCCCTGCGCTGAGTTGCATGAGGACCATAGAGAAATTCTGTTCTATGATGTACATGTATGCGTCGTTCATGCGAGACCAGAGTGGTAGGGACCTCAGTCCCGCTATAGTGACTGCTTCAGGGCGGGACAAGCGCTGCTGAGCTTTGCTGCGAGTGTTGCAAGGGTCCTAAATGGGACTGGATCGAGTTGGTATTGTTTGGAGTCCGAGTCGACTCATTGTCTAAACAACTTGTCAAATTTTCGAGTCTGCAACTAGAAGACTTGGGTTTATTTGATCAAAGCCAACCGACATGAATGACCTCGAAAAGTATTTTTGAAGGTATGTTATGTATTTTGGAAGATTCAAGTAACCAGGAGCACGATTTTTTTTCAACCAGACTTGAGGCAAACCAACATTCGGACATTTTCATCCTTCTTGGTGACCACATTTCCCACGTCTCACGAGACGGATGAGACCGTAGCTTGGTCGATTCGGTCGTTTGTTCTCTTCGGTACCGTGACCGACTCGAAATTCAGTCAGGCGCGAGTCAAAAGCATTGTGTCGAGTCGAATCGCAGTCCATCACTAGTCTTGATGGCGTTTGCTTGGCCGTCTGACGCTAAAAGTGTACTTAGAGGATCATCGCATGCAAACTTTGTTCACGTCATCCACGCGCGCTAAGTACTTGAGCGGCTCAGAAAACAGAGCGCATGTGAAGAAGTACTTTACTTGGTGCGGAGCTGGAAGCCTCGAAGATCGATGACTAATTTTGTGATTGTCCACCCAGAAGGCCCAGAGTTTTTGCTTAAGAGTATGAGCGAATGAGCTAAGTCTCAGCTTTGGATTAAGACAATGAACCAACGCCGAAGCCTTGCTTGGGCAAATGGCCAGATTTCAGTTCACCCGACTAAGACCAATCCTAAGACAGTCCATTTAGGTGGTTCACTCCTATACCTGTAAGAAGAACGTGTCCTGTGCTTTTCGTCATTAACCGTAAGAACGTAAATTTGTTTTTATTTTACCACTTCTGTATGCTTCAGATATCCCTACGGCCGTCATTCTTCCGCGCCCACGTTCACGGTGAAGCTAAGGGTGGGATCCAGGGAGTTCATGGGCGAGGGGATGACGGCGCAGGCAGCCAAACATTCGGCGGCATCAAAGGCATTAAAAGTACTCAAAGTGAGTGTGGTCGAACGTGAAGGAAGAGTACTTTTTTTTTTTGACGTACGCATACGTAAATTGCAGGAGAATCCTCACCTCTCTTGTGGTCACGCCCCGCTTAATCCCGCCTCCATGCCCTTCGTGCCCGGCACCTCTTCCACGTCACTGGCGGCCGCGTCGGCCGCCGCGGCGGCGGCGGCGGCCAAGAGCAAGACCGCCGTGGCAGCCGTTGCCAATAGCACCAATGACATTTTGGAGCTCGACGACCTCAAGAGTCCCATTTCCCTTGTGCACGAATGTGCGCTAAAGAGAAATCTCACAGTCCTGTTCGAGGTATTTCTTCGGATGTTTCTTCTCTCTCTCTCTCTCTCTCTCTCTCTCTCTCTCTCTCTCTCT
>JAAUXU010049578.1_pt1 | contig 36269 bp, 38 predicted proteins | sample 7278151 | NCBI WGS metagenome assembly JAAUXU01 (sample SAMN14350113, study PRJNA611818) | marine sediment metagenome | isolation source: surface marine sediment (1.8m) | place: French Polynesia: Moorea | collected 2018-08 | reverse complement strand
CGTATACGCCGGTGGGTGTCGCAAACGGGGAAGAGAAGAAGAAGCCGAAACCTATTATCAACTGGCGGATCGATATAGGCAGCAGAAGACAGATGACAGTTGATAGAAAAAGGCAGGCAGCATTTCCTGATTTGGCTGCTGTTGTTTCCTTCCAGGAGGGTTGGCAATGTATCAGAAAAATGCCTTGGAACGAAAAACAATGGCTCGTAACTATAAAAAATTTATGATTATTTTGATTGAGATGTTGTAAAACGCGCAACTTTCATGTTGGCACATCATGTTGTTTCATTAACCCATTGAATATCAATTTGTTACAAACTTCTTGCATTCATAATTTGGATTTGTTAGGTCTTCGACGTGACATCCCCATTGAAATCATTTTCAAGCCGCTTATGTTATGAGCTAGCTAAGCATAAAGCGCGTACTCGCATGTCGTCGAGCAAGTTTTCATCATCAACCTTAACGGTTAACCATAAGGAGGTTCAAATGAAAAAAGTGCTTATTTTGAGTTTAGCCGTCATCTTTGGTTTTGCCCTTGTTATGGGCTGTGCACCCGAAGAAAAGGCCAAAACTGAAGAAAAAGCCGCTGCCGAGGCGCCGGCAAAGACAACTTTTGTCACTATCGGGACCGGCGGAATCACCGGTGTTTACTATCCCACCGGCGGTGCTATTGCCAAAATCGTCAATAAAAAGAAAGACGAATATGGCATCCGTGCAACAGTGGAATCCACCGGCGGTTCGGTGTTTAATGTCAATGCCGTTATGGCCGGCGACCTGGAATTCGGTGTCGTCCAGTCTGACAGGCAGTTTCAGGCCATCAATGGTCTGGCCGAATGGAAAGATAAAGGCAAGCAGGATGATCTGCGAGCGATATTCAGTATCCATCCGGAGTCCATTACCCTTGTGGCTGCAGTTGATGCCGGCATTGAGTCGATTGAGGATCTGAGGGGCAAACGCGTCAACATCGGCAACCCCGGCTCAGGCCAACGCCAGAATTCCATTGACGCCCTGACTGCAGCGGGGATCGATTACAATACCGATATCACCGCAGAAAGCGTCAAGGCCGCCGAAGCGCCCGGTCTGCTGCAGGACGGTCGTATCGATGCCTTCTTTTACACCGTCGGGCATCCCAGTGGCGCCATCAAAGAGGCTACCGCCGGCGCCCGCAAGGTTCGTTTTGTGCCGGTCACCGGTGCGGGGATCGACAAGCTAATTGCCGACAATCCTTATTATGCCAAGGCCAAAATTCCAGTCGGTGTTTATCCCGGAGCCCAGAACGATGCTGACGTCGAAACCTTTGGCGTCAAAGCCACTTTCGTTACTTCTGCTAAAGTGCCGGAAAAAGTGGTATATGCCATTACCAAAGAGGTTTTTGACAACTTTGATTCTTTTAAAAAGCTTCATCCGGCCTATGCTATTTTAAGCAAGCAAAACATGATGGAAGGCCTTTCCGCACCGCTGCATGCGGGTGCTGAAAAATATTACAAAGAAGCCGGATTAAAGTAAGCGATATCCATAATACATCGTGTAACCTGCCTGCGGAGACGGCGGTGGCCAGCCGCCGTCTCCCTATTGATCAACTTTAAACGTATATCAGCAATATGGTTCTATCGCGCTGATCGGGCGCGTCCTGTCTCTGCAGCCTTTGTGCTGAGCTCTATCCAGTAATAATCGTCTTTAGAATCTGCGTTCCCGCGTGCCCGTCAAACTGAGATTTTGATCCGGATAGCGGGTTTTTGCCGTCAAACTTTCCTGATAGATTGGGTGATTATTATGAGTAACCACGAAATCCAAGAAAAGGACGAGGGCATTGAAATCGCACGGCGAATGGCCGAAGAAGAAGAAGGCATCGGAAGAAGACCCAAAGGCCCCCAGAAGTATGTAATCCCCACCGTTGCGGTTTGCTGGAGCTTATTTCAACTGTCCATTGCCAGCTGGCTGATCATGGATTCTACCTTCATCCGGGCCATTCATCTGGGTTTTGCCCTGTTAATTGTCTATCTGAATTATCCCCTTTTTAAGAAAACCCACTTTGGTCTGAAGTATTTCTCTGCTAAAAATCGAATTCCCATTTTAGATTATGCTATCGGTATCATTGCCGCCTTTGCGGCCATTTACATTGTCATCGATTACGCAGGGCTGGTCACCCGCTACGGTTCCCCGATTACACGCGACATCGTCATCGGTATTACCCTGATGGTGCTTTTGCTGGAAGCCACGCGTCGTGTCATTGGACCGGCTCTTCCGGTCATTGCCACTATCTTTATCGTTTATTCCTTCTTAGGGCCTTATATGCCCGATTTAATCGCTTTTAAGGGCACATCGCTCAACCGTCTGATGGGCCAGATGACCATGTCCACCGAGGGGATCTACGGTATTCCGCTGGATGTTTCAGCCACCATTGTGTTTCTGTTTGTTCTTTTCGGCGCCATGCTCGATAAGGCCGGTGCGGGTCAATATTTTATCAAGCTGGCGCTGGCGCTGCTGGGCGGATTTAAAGGCGGACCGGCCAAAGCTGCCATCATGGGCAGCGGGTTGACCGGTCTGGTGTCGGGTTCCAGTATCGCCAACATTGTCACCACCGGAACGTTTACGATCCCCTTGATGAAAAAAGTCGGTTACCCGGGCACCAAAGCGGCTGCCGTTGAGGTGGCGGCCAGCACCGACGGCCAGTTGGCGCCACCGATTATGGGTGCGGCGGCCTTTATCATCGCCGAATATGTGAATGTCCCTTACATCGATGTGATTAAAGCCGCTGCGATTCCAGCTTTTGCATCATATGCGGCCCTGTTTTTTATTACCCACATTGAGGCCTCCAAACTGGGGCTCAGGGGCATGTCGCGGGCCGAGCTGCCGCCTTTTTTGAAGACCCTGCTCAGCGGCGCACACTACCTGATACCGCTGTGTTTTTTACTTTATGAGTTGATTGTCGTGCGCCACTCACCGGAGCTGGCAGCATTCAACGCCATCTGGGTGATGGCCATCGTGATGTTCCTGCAAAATCCGGTAAAAGCGTACCTGAAAAAAGAGCCTCTGGGGCCGGCGTTTAAAAAGAGTGTCGAAGACATTTTTTCAGCACTGGCTTCCGGCGCGCGCAACATGGTTTCGGTGGCCCTGGCAACGGCTGCTGCCGGGATCATCGTGGGGGTGGTAGCCCTGGGTTTGGGGCAACTGATCACCCAGATCATCGACACCCTTTCGGGCGGCAATATCTTTCTGATGCTGGTGATTACCGCTGTGGCCAGTCTGGTTATCGGGATGGGTCTGCCCACTACTGCCACTTATATTGTCATGGCATCGCTGACCGCCCCGGCCATCGTGACCATCGGCGGTATGCAGGGATTCATCGTACCCTTGATGGCTGCGCATCTGTTCTGCTTTTATTTTGGTATCCTGGCCGATGACACACCACCGGTGGGGCTGGCAGCCTATGCTGCGGCGGCCATTGCCAAGTCACCACCAATACCAACCGGCTTGCAGGGATTTATGTATGATATTCGCACTGCGATTTTGCCGTTCATGTTCATTTTCAACTCGGATTTGATCCTGCACAATATCTATAGCTGGCCTCAAGGGCTGCTTATTTTTGTGATGGCTTGCGTCGGTAACTTCGCTTTTGCATCCGCAACCCAGGGATGGTTTGTAGCCAAAAACAGAATATATGAGATCCCGCTGTTTTTATTCGTTACCTTAAATTTGATGCGCCCGGATTTAATTGCGCGCTTGATCGGACTGCCGCATGAGCAGCGCTATTGGACGTATCTGATCGGTTTGGCGGTTTACGGCGTGCTATATCTGATGCAGCGGCCGCGCACACCTAAAATAGCTGCCGAACCGGCAGCCGCATGAAAGGAAATAGTTATGGGTGCTGCAAAAAAAATTATGGCAGCAGTTGGCATGAATCGGTATACTGAAGGTCTGCTGACATATGCAACCGATATGGCCGACAGCATGCGTGCCGAGCTGATCTGTGCCAATATCATCAATGCGCGTGATGTCGAGGCCGTGGGGACTATTGCGGATATGGGGTATGAGGTCGACGGCGATAATTACGTTGACAGCATTAAGGGAGAGCGTCAGCAGGAATTTGCTGCTATTTTAAAAAAGATCGGTCATTCAACCAATAAGATTCGCCTGATTCTCAAAATCGGCAATCCGAGCGAGGAGTTGCTCAGAATAGCAGTTAAGGAAAATATCGATTTATTGATCATGGGTATTAAAAGCCGCAGCGACATTGAATATGCCCTGATTGGATCTGTAGCCGAAAAAGTTTTTCGCCGCTCCCCGGTTCCGATCCTTTCCTATCGGGACAATGAAATGGCCGAACGCCTGAAAAAACATATCCGTTTATCCTAACTGGGGCCTGCCACCCTGAAAGGAGGGCATGATGTTCAGGTACCTTTGTGTGACGCTCGTTATCCTGGTCACCGGGATCTTGATCGGTTGGGCCCCGGTGATGGCTGATGATCGTTTTGTTGATAATGGCGATGGAACCGTTACCGACCGCAAAATGAACCTGATGTGGTCAAAAACAGACAATCAGGGCGACATTAACTGGATCCAGGCCGATAAATGGGTGCGCTTTACCTTCCCCGATACGATTCCAAAAAGATACGACAACTGGCGATTGCCGACACTGGCGGAATTGCAGAGTCTTCTGGTAGACGATATGAACTCTAAAGGGCATGAGACCGATTGCGGCCAATGGGTACAGATGGTGCCCGAGATACAATTAAGCTGCGGCTGGGTCTGGACCTCTGAAACCGATCCGATTGCACCCACCGCTCGGATTTTTAATTTTGACAACGTCTATCACTACACGGTTCGCAAAGCGCACAAGCGGGGCTACCGCGCGCTGCCGGTCAGGAGTTTGAAATAGCAGAAGTCAGATATCAGAAGACAGAGGACCCGTCTTCGCTTTTTCAAGCTACGCCGCGGCAAACAGAGTTCTGATGTAGGGGCGGGGTTTATCCCCGCCCACTCAACTTTAATTTATTAACGTTTAAAAAAGGGGCACAGAGTGATCATCCTTTTACTCTGTGCCCGTGTTTTATGAATAGTAAGTTTCCAGATCAAAAATGAGGGATTTTTTTGTTGGGCAAGGCCGCACAACTCGCCGTCGCTAACCTCCGTCGCTAAAGCTCTGGAAGTCAGGAAGCTATGGCGCGGCAAGTAGAGGTCAGACGACAAATGACAGACGGAAAATTTGAGGATCAGGCAAATTATCTGTCCTCTGCCCTCTGTCTCCTGACACCTGAAACCTGTCCTTAACTAGTTCCCGAAACCGAATAAACGCAAGCAGCCAGAAACAAGCAGCCAGAAGCCATTTATCATTTCTGGGTGACACGCAGAACTTCCTCAACCGTGGTCAACCCTTTCAACACCTTCGCCATACCATCCTGACGCAAAGTCCTCATTTTTTGCCGCACGGCCTCACTTTTGATGCGATTTGAATCAAAGGTTTTTAGAATAAGGCTCTTTAAGCGCTCGGTTAGTACCATGATTTCAAATATGCCCAGTCTTCCCCGGTAGCCAGTACTGAAACAATTTTCGCACCCGGCGGCTTTATAGACCGTATGCTCACTGAAAAGCTCCGGCGAAAAACCGATGCTCTTTAAATAAATCGGGTTGGGCTCGTAGGACTGGCGACAGTCTTTACAAAGCACCCGCACCAGGCGCTGGGCCACCACCGCCAATATGGACGATGAGATTAAAAAGGGCTCAACTCCCATGTCCACCAGGCGAGTAATGGCACTGGCGGAGTCGTTGGTATGCAGGGTTGAAAATACCAGATGGCCGGTCAGGGCGGATTGGACTGCGATCTCGGCGGTTTCTTTATCCCGGACCTCCCCGACCAGGATGACATCCGGGTCCTGTCGCACAATCGATCTGAGACCCCGGGCAAACGTCAGCTCGATTTTGGGATTAACCTGTATCTGACTGATGCCTTTGATCTGATACTCAATGGGATCTTCGATGGTGATGATATTGATGTTGGGCTCGTTAATAGACGATAAAATCGCATACAGGGTTGTGGTTTTACCGCTGCCGGTGGGGCCGGTGTTGAGAATGATGCCATTGGGGGATGTCACCAGCTTTTTGAGCAATTTCAGCCGGCCGGGCTCAAGGCCCAGGTCTTCCAACTCGAGCAGGGAACCGGATTTGTTTAGCAGGCGCAAAACCAGGCGTTCGCCAAAAGCAGTCGGGATGGTGGACACCCTGACGTCAATGTCCTGGTCGCCGATTTTGACTTCAAAGCGCCCGTCTTGAGGCAGTCGTTTTTCGGCAATATTCATTTTGGCCATGACCTTAACTCGCGAGATTAAGGCCGGTTGAATCCATTTGGGTGGCGTCAGCAAATCATACAGGATACCATCGACCCGATAGCGAACCGTAAAACTGTTCTGGTAAGGCTCAAAGTGAATATCGCTGGCCCTTGCCTTGATGGACTGGGAAATAATGTGATTGACCAGTTTAATGATCGGTGCATCACTGGTGTCATCAAGCAAATCAGCCGTTTCCTCAATTTCGCTGATAATATTGGTGCCGTTTTCCTCCATATCCTGCACCAATTGTTCAGCAGAGTCACGGCGTAAGTCATACTGTAGGTTGATGGCTGAAACGATTGCATCGCGGGTCGATAAAACCACACGATAATCAGATATGCCGATGGTTTTAACAAGGTCATCCAACGGTTGAAAATTGAGCGGGTCGTTGATGGCAATAACGCAGCCCGGCTGAAATTGCGTATCCTCTTTTTGGGTTTCGTCCTGAAGCTTAAGACCGCAATCTTTAGCAGAGATGGCTTCGGTGTATTCCAGAGGGACCAGGTGGTATTTTTTTAAAAATTGGATCGAGACCTTGTCGGTAAAATCCGAATCGGTGCTCTCAAACGGCAATCGCGACCAAAATGGCATCCCGTATTGGATGCTCAACGCTTCCAGTAGCTGATCCTCTGATAAATTTTTTTGATCGATGAGAATCTGGCCCAGATGTTCTCCGGATTCGGTCCGCAGACGCTGAGCTTCATCCAGGTTTTCTTCATCGAGCCCGAATTTGTTTTTGAGTATGTCGGTTAATCGTGAAATCATAATAATAGTGAACGACTTGGCATATAAGATCAGCTTTCGTTTTCTTTATAACTTTCAGGTATTGTCATCAAGGAGTATTGGCGTGTTGTATAAAGATAGAGCTTGCAATCAGTACTCCATTGCGCCAATTTTCGAATACGTTGACACCCTATTCGATGACCTTGGGTGACGACTCTTTTGGTTCATACAGTTTTATGCCGCCTTCTTTGACAGAGCCCATCTCTCCCTCTTTATGTTGCAAAATTTCCTGGGCCTCCAGCGGGCTTTTAATGACCCGCGGTGTCAGGAAAATATAAAGATTGGTTTTTTCGCTGGTTTCGGTTCGTTTGCGGAACATCCACCCGAGCACGGGAATGTCGCCCAGCACCGGGACTTTTGTGTCATTGCGGGTGCTGGAATTATCGATCAGACCGCCGATGACCACCGTCTGGCTGTCTTTGACGATAACGGTGGTATCGACCGTTCGCTTCTGGGTGACCGGCAGGGTCGACGAGGTGGCCAGAGTGGAGGTCAGATCGATGTTGGTTACCTCCAGTGAAATCTTCATGCGCACCAGACGGCCTTCGGTCACGCTGGGTGTGATTTTTAAAATTTTGCCCACATCCCGATATTCAAAAGATTCAAATGTTCCGCCCGAAGGATCGGTGGTCGAACGCGTCTGATACGGTCGGTTTTCACCCACCGTAATGCGGGCCTCTTCATTGTCGGTGGTCAAAATCTGGGGTGTGGATAAAATGCGAAATTCATCGTCGGTTTTAACGGCTTTTATGATAGCCGAAATATTGGAGACCGTAATGCCGGCAATTTCGGTGGTGCCGCTGATCAAGCCGACCGCTAAGCCGGTGCTTCCTGAAAAAGGATTGACCAGGTTTCCGGTGTCATCGGTACTGGGCTGGATTTGGTCACTAAAGGTGGCACCCACGTTTGCATCCCGAACCTCGCCGAACGTCTGCCAGTCAATTCCGATATTCAGACTGGTGTCCAGGTCCACTTCCATGATCAGCGATTCAATGAAAACCATCGAGCGCGGAATATCCAGTTTTTTGATCACCTCTTCTAACACCAAAAAATCTTCCTGATCCGCCATGATGATGAGGCTATTGGTGGCCTTGTCGGCGGAAATTCTGACTTTGCCGGCAACCACCGGGGCGGCCGCTTTGCCTTTGGCAGCTCCTGCTTGCTGGGTGGGTACCTCCTGCAGCACCTTGGCCAGATCCTCCGCGTTGGCGTTTTCACAGTAATAAACGTGGATCTTGCCTTTGCCGCGGGGGGTTTCCTTGTCAATCATGGCAATTAGCTGTTTGATGCGCATCGTGTCCACTTCGTTGGCCAGCAGGACAATGACATTGGTGCGCTCATCAGCGACCATGGTAACCACCACATCCTTCGTGCCTTTTGTGCGTTTACGGGTCGGTTTGAAGACCGTGCTGAGCAGGCCGACCATCTTGGAGGCATCCGCGTATTCGACGGGGATCACCGAAATTTGCTGACCAATGCCGGGCACATCGATTTTTTTAAGAATTTTGAGCAGGCGTTGGATATTGGAAAGCACGTCGGTGATGATCATCATCTGGGTGGGTTGATAGGCCAAAATGACGCTGCTTTTTGATACCATGGGCGTAAATAAGCGTTTGATTTCAACCGGATCGGCATATTTTAGCGGTATCAATTGGGTAACGACCCGATCCGCGGGATCGGTTGCCTCTTCACGCAGGCGGGTTTCAATGCTTTTTGAACGGGCATCCGGTGAGGGGATAATTTTAATGACCTCGCCGGATTTGACGGTGGTATAGCCATGAACCTCCAGGACCGATAAAAATACCTGGTAAGCTTCTTTAATCGATATCTTTGAGGGCGATATGATCGTCACTTTGCCTTTGACACGCTGATCAACCACAAAATTGGTCCCTGTCAGCTCGCTCATGAACTTTATAAAAACATTGATATCTACATTGTTGAAATCAATGGAGACAAACTGCTCTGACGCTTCCGCTTGCTCTGATGCCGGTCTGGCTTCCTGAGCGCTGCTGGTTGCGATCCATAAAGGGGGCACAATTGTGATGATCGCCAATGCTGCGATCGTGCGGATCAAACAGGGTTTCACAATCTTCATTTTTTTACCGTTTAGTTTATTCGATTTTATAGTTCAGTGTCCGTTTGCGGCCGCGCCGTTTTATTTCCAGCTGCACTTCCGACGCCGATGACAGGTCACCAAAAACTTTCATGGCATCTTCAACCGATTCAACGGGAGCCCCATTGACGCCGGTAATGATGTCGCCGTTGCGCAGACGCATTTTTCTGAAAACCGTATTGGGTTTTATCCCGGTGATCGATATCCCCGCCGGCTGGCCTTCTTCGATGTGGGGCCGGATACGGGCCTGCTCCATGAGCTGGTCCAGATTTTCCAGGGCGCTTTCAATCTGGTCGCTTTTCAACGTCAGTTGACGCGGATAAGATGAAACGGGCATTTTAGGCGGCGAGGATCCTTGCCTGGCTACTCGCGGGCTGGGGCCGCCGCCTCTTCGGGAGGCGGTGCCGGGTTCTTCCATTCCCAAAATTTCATCACGCCCATTTACACTCAAAACCACTTTTTGACGCAAGATCATCTTGACGGTAGCATTCTGGATGCTATCGCCAACACGATACAGGCTCTGTTCCCTGGTCTTGGCATCTTCAATAACAGCATACTCTTTGCCGGCTACGGTACCCCATAGTTTCAGCTTCAGATCGGTTTCTTTCAGGTCATCGACATTAATGGCCTTAACCGGGGCAGCGGATTCCGGACTGGTGTTAAACAGGTTTCGTTGCGCAATGGCGCCATATGCCGACATGGATTTGGTTTCCACTTTGGGCTTAGCGACGGGTTTTTTAACCGAACGCGGCAGCGGTTTTTCAACCGGATCCCCGAGCCAGGCCGTACCGATCGTGTAAAAGGCGCTGATACCAAAATACAGGCCTGCGGTAATCAGCAGCACATTGATCATTAAAAAGATTTTTTTGGTCGTCAGTATCATCGGCTCAATAAAAAGAATATGTGGGCGAATCCATGGGCCCTTTGATCTTAAACGGAACTCCCTGAGTCTGCAACGTTTTGTCGGCCAGCAATTGCGGGATCTGCTTACCCATCTGGGCCAGCAAGGCCTCGTGCGGCCTGACAGTGCCGGATAAATCCAAAATTTTGCCTGACGAATGCGGGCTGAACTTTATCGAACCCGCCAGCGCACCATCAAGCTGATCGCCGTGCAGCTCACAGTGTTCAATCGTCAGTGAGCGGCCGTTGAACGACAGCTCGGCATCAATGCTGTCAAAAGTCAATACGCGCTGTGCCAATAGCGGCGGTGCCATTTCAATTTTCCCATCCGTCAGGGTCAGGTCTCCGACCAGCGCCTGATGGGGCACTTTGGCCGTAAATGTCAGCGTACCGTCCAGGTTGCCATAGATTTTGTGGCGCGTTAAATCGCTCAATGCCTCCAGCTGGTTGACCTGTATTCCGGCCAGGTCAGCATCGATGATAATCTCACGATTATCCGTTTGGTTGATGATGTCCACATTGCCTTTGAAATTGCCGCCGTAGCCCTTGCCCTTGAACCCGATACGGGTGGTTTCCAAAAATAAGGATAAGAGGTCTGGCGAAATTTTCAATTTATCGACATCGGCAATGGCCCTTCCCGAATGATACACACTAACGTCATAAAGCGTTAAGCCCGGCGGAAATCCCAGCTTGAGGCGGCCAATTTCCAGGGTCACCTTGGGATGGGTTTGACGGATATAATCCGCCAGGTATTCTTTTGCCAAATCGGACGGAAAAAGCACATATAAGAATAACAGGGCAGCGCACAAAATATATGCAGCCCAGGCAAATCGCGTTTTATAAAATTTCATCCAATAAGTGTTATGTGTTAATTGTTTAGTTCGCTCATAGATTATAGAAAAAAAGAATTTAATCCCTTCTAACAACTAACCAATAACAAATAACGAATAACTAATAATTTCTGATGGCATTTTATGACCATTAGAAATTATTTTAGGTTTCAATGGTCTCAACCTGCATAATGACGTTTATGAGGCCCTGTTTTTTATCTTTTTTCGAAATCGACAGCTTTTTGACCATGACCATATTTTTTGATGTTTCAACACCATACAGATAAGCAGTCAGTTGCTCGAGGGTGATGGCATCCAATTTCATCTCCACCCGTGAAATTTTGAAGTTACTGTTTTTCTGAACGGTTTTAGATGGTTTCATCGAGCTGATGCGGTCCTTTATGCCCACCTGACCCGCCTGCTGGACCAGAAACGAATTCAGCGTGAACCCTTTTGGTCTTTTGCTGGCGCGCATGTGGGACTTTTGCATTTTGCCCCGCAGGGTTTCATACTCAGCCTGCATATCGCGCATTTGGGCGAGCTCAGCTTTTTTGGTTCGCAGGGCTCGCTCCAGCTGAGATTTGCTGGCAAAAAAGGGCCGGATAACAAACTGCACGATAATCAGCAGACCCAAAAGGCAGCCCACACCATAGACAATGTATTTTTCGCGGCGATTGAGCTTTTTCAGGTTCAGGTATTTTTTAATAAATTCCATGCGAAAATCTGCTTGCGTGATGTTATAGCTCCACTTTTAACATAAACTGCACTTCTTTGCCTGAGCGATCTATATTGGCCGAGCTGATACTGACCTTTTCAAATTGCTGAATTTCTTCCAGGCTGCTTTTTATGGTGTCCACCGAGTCATAAGCGTCAGTGGTGCCCGAGATTAACACATTGTCGGGCTGAATGACCATCCGGTTCAGATTGACCGTTATACTTTCGGGGATCTTTTCACTGATGTTGTTGATGATGTCGATACTGCGGACATGCGGTCCGCTTTCACCCTGCAGGGCCGTATTACCTTTGGCCTCGCGCATCTTGGCCTGCATTTCCTGAAAAGGGTAGCGGACCGTTTTCACATCTGGAAATGTCTCTTTAAAAATCTGGGTCATCTGGCCTGTGATGGCGTCAATGCTATTGTTTAACGTATAGGTTTTCATGATTAGGCTAAAAAACATCAATACCAGAACGGCTGCCGCCAATATGCCGGTTTTGATCAGGGCGCTCTTTTGCTTGGCCAAGAATTTTTGGGCGGCAAATTGGCCCTTATGGAAATTCAAACCGCCATAGCCCTCAACTTCCATCAATGCCAGCGCCAGGGCGTTATCCATATGACCCGCCACCCAAGGGCTTTCGGTTTTCGTTTTTACCGGAATGTCCATCCTTTCTGAGATAGACGCGACCTTCACCGGTATTTTCAATATTTCTGAAATGGTGGCCGCCAGGTCGGTTTTGACATCACCGGTGCCACTTATAACTGCTTCGATGGGCTCAAGGTCCATCCCGGATGATTCCTGGAAAGCCGCTATTGTCTGCTGGGTCTGGATGCACAGCATTGACGTTTTTGACGGGCCTTTAGCCGGTATCGGAAACGATCGTATCAGTTGCAGACGGCCACCCGCCAGAACAAACAGCGTGGCATGGGCGTCATCAAGTTCAATATAAATGAGATCTTCCCCCGGATCGGCCTGGTGAGCCAGACACAAAGCGATGGGTAAGCCGCTGAGCGTTAGTTTTTCCGGATCGATGTTCACCGATGCCAGGGCTTCAATGTAAGGCGTCAACTGGTCTTTTTCTATTGCCGCCGCAATCAGTTCGGTTTGATCACCCGACTGGGCGCCGTTTAACAGATGAAAATCGATGGCCAGCTCATCGACCGCAAAAGGGAGACTGGGCTCAAGCTCAAACGGCAGAACCATTCGGATCTTTTTTACATTATGAAAAGGAACCTGCATGTTGCGGAAAATAAACCGGTGAGCTGGGACGGAAACGACATAATCACTGCCGCTTAAGTCCATTCTTTCATTCAACGTTTCCAGGGCGGCCGACAGACTTCTTTCGGGGTCATCCGGGCCTGAAAATGGCAAATGAATGAAATCATCCACATGGTGCTCGCGCAAGCTGCTGTTTAAAAGCACAGCGCTGAGTGACTGATTTCGAATATCGATGCCGAGAACTTTTCTGCTCATCGTTCCTCTAATGTTTACCGACTGGTGCTGATATCATAGTTTATCAATTTATTGGCCTAAACTCAATGTCTGGGGCCGTGAATTACATTTTTCTAAAATTTGAAAAATATAGGACTTTATTCGAAATATTTTTACGGTATGCCTATTGCGTGTCCCAGCTAAGGATCTGACAGGTCCATTTGCCGCTATTTTCATTTTTCTGCCGTTCAACCACAGCCGTAGCGATCAATTTGGAATCGTTGACTTTTGCCTCTGATACGATCCGAAATATATCACTTGCGGTGGTCAGCAGCTTTGAATCCAGGTTCAGCCCGCTCAGCGCGGCAATATTCTGATACCAGGCTGGGTTGGAAAAATCCGGGGCACTTTTATCGGTGGCCATTTCTTCGCGCAACGTATAGAAGGCTGCGGCCAGTTCAGGGTTTTCGGACGGCATTAAGGCCACCAGCACCGGAAGGTCAGCCGTATTGATATTGATCTTTCCGGAAAAGGTAAATCCGGTACCGGCCCCTGGTTTCATGCCAAAAACCGTTAAGGCATCTATCATGCCGGGTTTTTCGGCATTGCCGTAAAACATTTCCGGTGTAACGCCTTTAACCAGTAAAAGATCATAAATATCAGCTATGGGTGCGTTGCGACTGTTATAAGATGGGCTCAAATCCTGATAATAGGCTGATTCAGCACCGCTGAGCCCGGTAATCGCATCATCGTCTCCTGAATCCAGCCAGTCCTTGAGTGAATTGATAATCGCCGGCGGCTGGCTGTCTTCCGGTGTTTCTTCTGTTTCATCTTTTAAAAAATTTAAATAGCGTTCGAGCATTTGGCGCTGGCCGTCATCAAAATTGCGACTATCGGGAGATGTGACCAGCGCGTTGATTTGAATGCGTCCCATTTCATCGCTGATGGTAACCGTCAGCTCACCTTCATCAAATGGTATGTCATCGAGCAGCTCTTTTATTTTATCCGGATTGGCCCAATCTTCCCGCAATGAATCCATATTCGATTCGGCGCGATCCTTGGCCAACAGTGCCATGGCCGCATGGATACCCGAAGACGCCATCTGTGAAAGGGTCAGTCGATCCCTTGCGACGACAGATGACAGTACCATGAAACGCGACCGGCGATTGTATTCCAGCGCCGCCGCAATCAGAATGGTTGTCACGGATATGACCAGCAAAAGGGCAATGCCCCGGTTGTTGTTGATCGTTTTGGTTAGGTTCAGCATGTGTTATTCCGCCCGCTGACGCACCAACGGCAAGGATACCATGGTCTCAAAAGTGTGCGTTTCGGCCTTGTGGGCCAATTCAAGTTTGATTGCTATGGCCGTCGGTGTCGCATAACCAAATTCATCGGCGTCCGAATCCCAGGTATCAAACTCAATTTCATCTTTGTCGAAAAACTTAAACGACAAGGATTTGACGTACTTGCACAGTATCGGATCGCTTCCTTTTTTTTCAAATTCGGGAAACGGATAGGGATTATCCGCACGTTTTAGCTCCAGATGATCGTCCTTATTGGCCTGAACGTAATAAACGATCTCAACAATTCCATCTCTGGAACTTTTTTCAAAGGGCAGGTGGGCTCGACTGGTGAACCTTAAATTTTGTGCAAATCCCGTGCCACCGGTCTCTTCGGCGGCCGCCACCAGTCGGTATGGATCCGGTGGTTGATCAAATTCCGGCGGTTTGTATAAAGGCCGCTGGCTGATGTGTATCGATGTCAGGTCCAGCACCAAACGTTTCATGCAGGTATGGGCCATTTCATAAATTTTAGAGCTGTCGTCGAGCGCATCCGTGGTTGAAAAAACAGCATTAAACGAAGCCAGGGCAGTGGTCACAACAAGGGCCAGTATGGCGATGGAGATCAAAATTTCCATCAGGGTAAAGCCGGCAGCGCGGTGCTGTCTGCCGGTTGCCGGCTTTGACTTGGCCGGTCTTATCGCAGGCCGGCTTCTGGCATATATTGGATGCCCGGGTGATCCGCGATTCTGTCTTCTGTCCTCTGACATCTGCCCTCTGTAAAGCGTAATTTGTCTAATCCCTTTGAAACCGATAAGTTGTTAAATCAAAGGAGAATTGATTGTTGGCGTAAGACACCTTAATGTCGATGCGTTTTAAATCATTGGCGACTTCTGCGAGTAATTCAGAAGCCACATCAGTGGTGGTCACCTGCCAGCTGTAGCCGGGATAATTTTCACCGAAATCGCCTGAATCAGATGAGAAAATGCCTGCCGAAGATGTGGTCACTTCGGCCATTTTCTTTTGTGCCAGCAACGGCGCTTGGGTATAAAAGCGGGCCGCGGTGTTCATCGTTAAGGTCTGGGAATGCATACGATAGACGCTCACCAGCACGATGGACAGGACGGCCATGGCCACCAAGACCTCGAACAGCGTGAAACCGCATGCCCGGCGTTGAATGCCGCAAGATTTTTTGAACGGGTGCCTTTTATAGGTCGCCATTAATGTGCACTTTTTTATACAGGGTTTAAATTTATATTATACAAAATTTGACACCAACATCCAACCTTTTTTTTAAAAAAAGGGAACATTTTTTGCCATTCTTAAACAGTTTGAATTTGAATCATACAGATGAAAGGCGTCGACCTGTCCGCCCTTAGCGGACGGATGATAAATTTAAATGACGTGATAGCCCGTTCGCGGGTATTGCCGCGCCGCTTTCCTTAAATATGAAGGGGGATATGAAGGTACTGGTTAATAGGTGACTCGTGCAAAATTCAGGTAATATATGTCGTCTAATTGTCAAAACCGGCGTAAGTCTCATAGCGCGTCACCTCTGAAAGAAAAGGCTCGATAAGATACGTCACGAAATTATCGCCGTCTTGCACGTGAATCAGGGCCTTATCCGAGGTGCCGTTTTTGTAAAAGCTAATATCAGTCCGACCGGAGCTGACTTTTCCGCGTATGGGAAATTCGATATCTGCAATTTTAAGGCCGTCCGGAAGCGGCTGGGTATGAATGGCGGCCTCTTCTTGATCCGTGGCCGGCATTGATTCATCGGTTTCCCAGTAATGGTCGGTATCCAGATCGAAATGCAGCGTATATTGCATCTGGTTTCGGACCGCCGCTTCCTTTGATGCCTGGATTTTACCGATGATCCATCGGGAACTGGCCTTGCTTTCGTCCAAAAAGAAGGTTTTATGCAGGCGGGGGACGCTAAACACGAGCATGATGCCCAGCAGCGCCATGACCACAATCAGTTCCATTAATGTAAACCCACTCAACTGTCCGTTGCAGGTCGTCCGTGGTCCGTTGCGTTGATTCAATTCCTTTCTCAAAGCTATTGAGCGCATTTCGCTTATATTAAATTTAATGTTTTCGTTTTTTAAATTAGAAATCTTTTGATGTAGAAGAATTTGAGTTTGCTGTCAGAGTCGAGCCATTTTGTGCAAGGTCACGAAAATCAGGGAATTGGGCGGAGGCGTACCTTTAGTACGCCGCACAATGCAATTCCCTGATTGACACAGAGATTGCGCAAAAGGGCCGTTTCTGACAGCAAACTACTCGAGTTCCCAGTTATTAACGTCCCTATTATCCTCCCCCTCGCCGCCAGGGACGCCGTCTTTGCCATAGGAGATCAAATCATAGTCGCCGTTTACACCCGGTGCAATATACACGAATTCGTTTCCCCAGGGATCTTTGGGCACCTTGCGTTTCTCAAGATATCCGCCTTCGCGCCATTTCGGGGGAATTGTGCCGGTTTCTGGCTTTTCGACCAGCGCCTGAAGCCCCTGATCGGTTGACGGGTAAATGCCATTATCGAGCTTGTACATTTTTAAAGCCGTCTCAAAGGTGGCAATATCCAATTGGGCCTTAACACGCTTGGCTTTATCGGGTTCTCCCATTATTTTGGGGCCTACATAAAGCGCCAGGATGCCCAATATGATGACAACAACCATTAATTCAATTAACGTAAACCCCCGGTTGTCATTGCTAGATATGGTCCTCATATCCCATTTCCCTTCTCTTGCAAGTTGTATGATGTCCGCACCATTATTTGATGAGCGTGTTCATTTCAAAAATAGGCAAACAAATCGACAGCACAATAAATCCGACAATACAGCCCATTACCAGAATCATGACTGGCTCCAGATAAGATGTCAGGCGCATGATCGTATTTTCGACTTCTTTTTCAAAAACATCAGCGATTTTATTGAGCATCCCTTCCAATTCGCCGCTTTGTTCGCCCACCTGAATCATTTGAATTGACAATTGTGGAAAAACTTGAGCTTCATTCAAAGCCGCCCACAAAGCTTGGCCCTTACCGACTTCCTGCGCCGCATTTTGAATGGCATTGGAAAGCAGCACATTGCCGGCAATATTTTTGACAATGTCCAACGCGATTAACATGGAGACACCGTTTTCAAGCAATGAGCCCAGGGTGCGCGTAAAACGGGCCACAGCCAGTTTTTTTGCCAAAACACCAAATCCGGGCATTGCCAGCACGGTTTTATCGTAGGCATAACGCCCTTTTTCCGTCTTTTTTGCGCGGTGCAAAGCAATGGCCGCGCCAACGATGGCGATCAGGATAACCCACCAAAATGATTTAAAAAAACCACTTAAGAAGATTAATATGCGGGTCGGTGTTGGCAATGTCTGGCCCATATCCAAAAATATAGAGGTGATGCTAGGAACAATGTAAGTTAAGAGTACAAACAAAACGATCGTTCCGATCACGCACATAAATATCGGGTATGCCAGGGCGGTCTGAATCCGATTGGTCAAATCCTGCTGCTTTTCAGTAATATCAGCCAATCGCTCGAGTACAATTTCCAGCGTGCCAGACGTCTCCCCGGCACGCACCATATTCACAAAAAGCTCTGAAAAGATCTTAGGATATTGCGACAAGGCCTGCGCAAAACTCTGTCCCTCGACAATGGCATCCTTGACCTGTGCCAAGACGGTTTTGAGTTGGTGGGATTTGGTCTGGGGCACAAGGGCGTCAATGGCGGAGACCAACGGAAAACCGGCTGTGATCAAGGTGGACAGCTGTCGCGTCATAATCGCAATTTCAGACGGCTTAACCCGCCGCAGGTAGCGCGATAGATCGGTCACCCGTTCGGTCTTTTTTTCCGGTTTTTCCTGGGCTTCTTTGACATCAACCGGAAAGATGCCGTTGGCCCTTAACTTTTGTCGAGCAGCACGGGCACCGTCCGCATCGATGATGCCGGATGTCATTTTGCCTTTGGCATCCAGGGCGGTGTATTCAAAAACGGGCATTTTACAGTTACTCCGTAATTTGCAAGTCGGCCATGGAAACAGCAGCAGCTATAAGATTTCCGATGTCCAGAATGATGTTTGCGTTCTGTCTATTATAACCGATCGGTTTTTTCTGATCCACACAATTTGATAATCTTGCTGGCAATTGAGGCAATTTTACCTTTTCAATAATTTTCATGCAAGATGTAGCTCTTTAAAATATAATACTGCAGGTCTGTTTTTGCCTGGCTTATCAATGCAAGTCCATTTCCTGAAGCGCTTTTTCCGGTGGGTCCACATGAACAGTGACATCCAATATATCCGGTATGCCTTTTACGATTCGATTCCTGACGTCATCGGCAATATCATGACCCTGCCGAACGGTCAGTGAGCCTTCGATGACAATATGCAGATCCACCTGAATACTGGTGCTGATATAGCGGGTTCTGATGTTATGCACCTGCAAAACATTGTCATTTTCATGGGCAACCTGACGTATTTTTTTGCGCGTATCAGCCGGCGCACCGGCATCAATCAGTTCGGCCAGCGCCGGCCAGATGATTTTTGCAGCAGCATGCAGAATAAAAATAGAGACCACCGCCGCGCCCACGCGATCAAGAAACGACCAGGTTGGGAAAATTTTAGCACCCGCAACGGCAATTAAAACCGGCAGCGAACTCAGCGCATCTGTTCGATGGTGCCAGGCATTGGCAGCCAGAGCCGCGCTTTTGATTCGATTGCCGGTTCGGGCCGTCCAGCGGTAAATGACCTCCTTGCAAACAATGGACACCAATACGGCCAGGAGGGCGATCCAGCCCGGGGGGATAACGCTTTTTTGATGCAAGGTGGAGATGGCCTTCCATCCGATACCAATCCCTGCCACCGCAAGCATGACACCGATAAATACGGTCACCAGGGTTTCCAGTCGCTTGTGGCCATATGGATGATCGTCATCGGGTGGGCGGTCCCAGTAATGCGAGCCCGCAATCACAGCGGCATCGGTTGTCAAATCCGTAAGACTGTGGATGGCATCCGCCACCAGGGCCTGACTTCTTCCCAATATACCGGCAGCAAATTTAATGCCGGCAAGACCTAAATTGACGAACAGTCCTACCCAGGTAACCTTACGAATGACTCGTGCCCTGGTATCGCTATCGGTTTCTGTGGCCGGTTCGACCTCTTGCATTTCTGCCAAAGACTAAATCTCCTGTCGCTTTATCCGTAAAATCTTCATCTTATTGCTATATATAACATTTTAGCTTATAAAATGATACCGCCTTGGGTATCAAAAAACAGGTTCAGGGTTCAAGGTTCAAGGTTCATGGTTCAAAGGTTTCAAATCTAAGCAACCCTTCTTCTTTTGCAGTTATTTAGCCGCATAACCTCTGAACGCTGAACCTTTGAACCCGACGACTAACCACAGGAGGTTTTTAAAATCGGTTGAGATAAAAAAAGTATGGAAAGGAATATTTGACGATGAACCTATTGAATTCTTTCAGCTTTGAGTTGCCGACTAAAATCGTTTACGGCGTCGGCGTCACCAAACGCCTGGTTGATGTGATTAAAGATGAAAAGTGGAAGCGTCTGGTTTTGGTCAGTGATGAAGGTGTTGTGCGTTCCGGTTTGCTTCAACAGGTATATGATTTACTGGAAGCGCATCAGCTGAAATGGACCCTTTTTGACCGGGTTGAACCCAATCCAAAAGATTACAACGTGCAGGAGGGCACTGAAATGGCCCGCCAGTTCGGCGCAGATGCGCTGGTGGCCATCGGCGGCGGCAGCCCAATCGATTGTGCCAAAGCCATTGCGGTGGTATCACGTCAGGGCGGGGCGGTCCGCGATTACGAAGGCCCTGGCAAAATAGGTCCTGATGTGCTGCCGTTGATTGCCATTCCGACAACCGCCGGGACCGGCAGTGAGGTGACCTTCAGTTCGGTGATCACCGATAGCAGTGATAAATACAAATTCAGCATTAAAGATGCCAGAATTGCGCCGCAGGTGGCGTTGGTTGATCCTGAGATGACGCTGACCATGCCGCCCGAACTAACTGCAGCGACCGGTATGGATGCTTTAACGCATGCGATCGAAGCATTTACGGCCAAAGCCTCAGAGCCATTGGCGGATGCCGCCGCGCTTTATGCAACTGAATTGATTACAGCCCATCTCAGAAACGCGGTAATTAGAGGCGACGACCTGGAAGCCCGGGCGGGGATGCTTCTGGGCAGCGTGTTGGCCGGAATTGCCTTCAGCCACTCCGATGTTGCCGCCGTCCATTGCGTGGCTGAGGCGCTCGGCGGAAAATATGACGCCGCCCACGGGGTTTGCAATGCGGTGGTTTTGCCGGCTGTGATGGAATATAACATGGAATATTGCAAAGAAAGATATGCCCGCATTGCCGGAGCCATGGGGCTGACCTATGAAGATGTGGATGATGGCGCCCGTCAGGCCGTCAGGGCCGTCCAGCAACTGGCCGCCGATGTGCAGCTGCCTGAATTCAGCTCGCTGGGTGTTCAAAAAGGGGACATCGAAGAGCTGGCAGTGAACTCTTTTAAAAACGGCAGCAATATTGATAATCCGCGGCCCATGGCCAAGGATGATTATTTAAGTCTGTTTCAACGCCTCATTGGTTAAAACGGGTTTCAACATCAGAAAGGGCGCATTACGAAGACCCCGAGAAAACCATGACCCGAATCAACCCGGCGCAAACGGAAGATCATTATCGATGGGCACGCCATCTGTTTCAGCAGTATGCGGGCGCTTTGGGTTTTGATCTTGAATTTCAAGGTTTCAGCCGTGAGCTGGCGTCACTTCCAGGGGATTATGCGCCGCCAAAAGGCTGTATTCTTCTGGCTGAAAAGGCTGATGAAGTTGTAGGGTGCGTGGCTCTGCGGTCCCTGGGCAAAGGGATTTGCGAAATGAAGCGGCTGTACGTCGCTCCGGGTTATCGCAGCCAAAAAATTGGGCGGGCGCTGGCAGAGGCCGTCATTGACTGGGCGCGTGCTGCTGGTTATAAACGGATGCGCCTTGATACCATCGAATCCATGACGGCAGCACAGGCGCTATATCGTTCGCTGGGTTTTCAACCGATAAAAGCGTATCGCTATAATCCCCTTTATAATCCATCTTATTTTGAACTAAAATTGGATCCATAAAAGGAGATCTATATGAGTTCCCCAAAATTGTCAGGTAAAATTGCGATAGTGACCGGCGCCTCGCGCGGGATCGGGCGGGCGTTAGCCTTACGATTAGGCCACGATGGCGCGGCCGTGGCAATCAACTATGTCAATAATGCGGCTGGCGCTGAAGAGGTTAAGGCGGAAATCAAGACTGCCGGCGGTGACGCCATTGCACTACAGGCGGATGTTTCAAAACCTGCAGATATTCAACGGCTTTTCGATCAAGCCATTGAACATTTTGGCCGTTTTGATATTTTAGTCAATAATGCCGGTATCCGCATCAGCAAAGATGTCGCCGACATCGATGAGGCAGAATATGACCAGCTGTTTGCCATCAACGTAAAAGGGACATTTTTTGCATGTCAACAGGCAGCACGCCGACTTTCTGAGGGCGGCAGGATCATCAACATTTCATCGGCCGTGACGCGCATGATGTTGCCCGGCTATAGCATCTATGCCGCCAGCAAAGGGGCTGTCGATCAAATTACCCGGGTGCTGGCCAAAGAATTAGGGGAACGAAAAATCACCGTTAACGCCGTAGCTCCGGGGCCGGTGGACACCGAACTTTTTCGCGATGGCAAATCCGATGAGCAGATTCAGCAGATGGCGCAAATGGCCGCGCTGGGACGCATTGGGCAGGTGGAGGATATCGCCGATGCCGTTGCCTTTCTGGCCAGCGACGATGCCCGCTGGATTACGGGACAATGTATTCACGTCAATGGCGGATTTGTATGATCAAATTTTTTCACCGCAGAGACGCAGAGGGCGCAGAGATAATTGTTTTTTTGATTTGCCGGTGAGAGGCCGGCAAATCAAAATTAATCTGCCATGCGCGTGGTGCCAGGGGCGTTTTTAGAACGGTATTCGTTTACTTAACAAGTATATTGCCGCGAAGCGGCTGAGAAGTTTTTCATTTGCCGGCCTCTCACCGCCAAATGAAAAGATTGTTTCTCTGCGACCTCTGCGTCTCTGCGGTGAGCTTATACAAAATTAAGAGGGGCAATGCACATGAGGATCTCGCTGATTGCGGCGATGGCCAAGAACCGTGTGATAGGGCGGCAGGGCGATATTCCCTGGAAAATACCCGGGGAGCAGAAGATGTTTAAAAAGATCACGCTGGGTCATACGGTGATTATGGGAAGAAAAACCTTCGAATCCCTCAAACAGCCTCTTCCCCAAAGAACCAATATCGTCGTTACGCGCCAACAGGATTATGTTGCCGCTGGGTGTATCGTCGTGCATGACCTTGCACAGGCATTAAGCAGCTGCCCGCAGGGGGAAGATGAAGCGTTTATTTGCGGTGGCGGGCAGTTGTACGAGCTTGCCTTTACCATGGCCGACCGCATTTATTTGACCGTTATCCCCAGAGATATCGACGGCGATACCTTTTTTCCGGAAATACCCGCATCTGAATTTAAGACCATTGAATCTAAAACGATTGCAACACCCGGAATTGAACCCTACGATTTTTATATTTATGAGCGCATCAACCCAGATGCCACGGTTGCTGATGGCTAACCCGGCAAGCTGCTGCGCGAATAGGTTTTGCTTGTGAACATTGAACCTTTTTGATAAATAAAAAAAAAGAAGCTGCCAAATTGTTCCCAATTCTAACATAAACGATACCCACAGAGTCCCCCAATTTCTCCGGTCTTAATAAATGATGAGAAAACCCAACCCTGAATACATAAAGCGCCTTAACAATATCGCTAACATCTGCCCTTACTTTGAATTGCTTTCAATGAAGCTAACGGACGTCGGCATTGGTTACGCGATCCTTGAAATCGAGCTGGCAAAAAAGCATTTACAACCCTTCGGTGTGGTCCATGGCGGTGTGTTTGCTTCGATCATCGATGCCGCCGCCTTTTGGTCCCTCTATTATGGAATAGAGGATCCCGATACGGGACTTACCACTGTAGATCTGAAATTAAACTATCTTGCACCGGCGGTATCCGGCAAGTTAATTGCCCGTGGACGTCAGATCAAAGTCGGCCGGACGCTGGGTTATGCAGAGGCTCAGGTTGTCGATCAGGAGGGCAAGGTCCTGGCGCACGGGACCTCGACGGTGATCATTTTGCCCGGCAAGGCCATTACCGCCGATCCACCGTTGCCCCCCAAATTTATTGATGCCTAGAATTTTAACGACAGTAAAGGAGAGCGCCATGAGCAACAGACCAAATGAGACCTACGGATGGAATCCGGAAATGGACACGCCTTTGCTGGAAAAGCTAAAAGCAGACCTGAAGCAGTCCATGCTGCAAAAAAACGTGGCCGCGCGCAGCGCCATCCGGCAAATTATGGCTGAATTTCCAAAACTGACGGTTCCGATTACTCTGGAAAGCGGTAAAGAATCCACCCGCCTTAAAAGCGGTGAAGAAATTACCGACGATGACATCATCGGTATCATTCTGGGATTGGCCAAGTCGGAGCGACTGGTCCTGGAAGCCAAAGACGAAGATTCTTCCGAATATCTGGAAATTCTTAAGCAGTATTTGCCCCGTATGGCCGACCGTGAAGAGGTCATTGCCTGGATCAAGGAGAACATTGATTTTTCCGAATACAAAAACAAAATGCAGGCGATGGGCACCATTATGAAGCATTTTGGCAAGCAGGCGGATGGTAAGATGGTCAATGAGATTCTGAAACAATGGGAGTAAAAGCACACGGAAAGTTTGATCCGTTTACAGATCGAACGGCAAGAGATATCCGCAACTCTTTGTCCGATGCCTTTGTTGAGACGCTGGATGTCATGAAATTAGATGCGGTTACGAACGCCGCGCGTCGATGGCGCGAGCAAAACCTGGCATCCGTCTATACGGCTTACATTGATGCGCGCCTTCTCAGCTATCAGCGGGTTTTTGATACCATCCGCCGCGACGCTATTAATGACCCCTTGCAGCAGGCCCTGCTGATCTGGAACCAGGGCCTTTTCTTTGAGTTCCATGATCATCTGGAAGCCATCTGGAAGGCTGAATCCGGCGACAAACGGCAGGCCTTAAAAGGTTTGATCAAAGCCGCCGGTGTGTATGTCCACCTGGAGCAAGATCACCAGCAGGCGGCCGAAAGTCTGGCCATGAAAGCCCATGCTCTTTTGCAGCAATACCGTCATTGTCTGTCGTTTATTGCCAACACACAAGCGCTTCTGGATAAATTAAAATCCGGCCAACCGGATCCGCCCCTACTGGAAATGACTTCTTTTGATGCTTAAAACATCCTTCTTAGAAAGGAACCTTCATGCGACAGCGACTTCTGATAAAATACGCGTTTCGTTTTGCTTTGTTTGCCTTTCTCTTTTTAACAACTTTTTCGGCGAACATCTCAGAGCTGCCGGCAAAAACCGTCACCACCCAGCAGACCACAAAAAATTGTCTCTGGTCGATTCAAACCCAGTCGAACAATGTTTATCTGCTGGGATCTTTGCATGTCCTCAAACAGGATAGCTATCCGCTGGCTGCCGCCATCGAAAGCGCTTTTGCCAACAGCCAGCGGATTGTATTTGAAACCGATATCGGCGCCATGCAGGATCCGTCCATGCAGGGCAAAATGCTGGCGCTGGGGATGTATCCGGAAGGGCAGAACCTGTTTCAAAATCTTGCCGGCAATACCCGTCAACAGCTCAAGAAAAAATTGAGTGAGCTCGGCCTACCCCCGGAGGCATTTGCACGATTCAAACCCTGGTTTGTGGCCCTTACATTAACCACCGTGGAATTGCAGCGCCTGGGTTACAATCCCTTATACGGGATTGATGTTTATTTTTTTAACAAGGCTAAAAATGGCGGTAAGGAAATCGGCTTTTTGGAAGACCCGGAGTATCAAATAAATTTGCTAGGCAACATGACAGACACGAATCAAAAAGATTTTTTAAACCAGACGTTAAAGGACTTGGAATTGGTCAGTGAACTGGCTGGTGATCTGGTGAAAAATTGGAAAACCGGCAATGCCGACGAGCTGCATAAGCTTTTGCACAAAAGCTTTAAGAATTATCCGGATTTGAATGATCGCCTGCTGATACAGCGCAATCTAAAATGGGTGAAAGAAGTCGAACACGCCATGGGCAAAAATAAAAATGTTCTTTTTGTGGTGGGTGCCGGCCATCTGGTCGGCCCCGAAAGTGTTGTCGATTTATTAAGAAAAAAGGGGTATGAGGTCAAACAAAAATGAGCCCAACAAACGCGCGGAGTCCCTGGCGGCTGAAAGTGCATGAAGTCATTTTTGAAGCCGACACACCGGCCGGGAAATGGTTCGATGTCTTGTTGATTGTGGCTATCCTGGCCAGTGTTCTTTTGGTGATGCTTGACAGTGTCAGCGTTGTTCAAAAATCCTACGGTCCGATTTTACTGGTCGGTGAATGGATTTTTACGATTCTGTTTACCATCGAATATATCCTGCGACTGATGAGCGTGGGGCGCCCGGGAGCCTATGCCACCAGCTTCTATGGTGTTGTTGATCTTATGGCGATTCTGCCCACCTATCTGAGTATCTTTGTTCCGGGTGCCCAGTATCTACTGGTCATCCGCATTTTGCGGGTTTTGAGAATATTTCGAATTCTTAAACTGGTGCAATATCTGGGTGAGGCCCGGATGCTCACACAGGCATTGCGTGCCAGTCTGCGCAAAGTTATTGTCTTTCTGATTGCCGTATTGACGCTGGTGACCATTTTTGGCGCATTTATTTACCTGGTAGAAGATCCGCAACACGGTTTTACCAGCATACCCAAAAGTATTTACTGGGCCATCGTAACGCTGACCACCGTCGGCTACGGTGACATATCACCCCAGACCATTTTGGGCCAGTTGCTTTCGTCACTGATCATGATTATAGGATATGGTATTATTGCCGTTCCGACCGGCATTGTGACGGTAGAATTGGCGCAAGCATTCAAACGCCAGATCTCCACCCAGGCGTGTCCGGAGTGCAGTGCTGAAGGACATGATAAAGACGCCAAATATTGCAAGTATTGCGGCAGTAAATTATGAGAAATTGTGAACTCTAACCACAGAGCGCACAGAGCACACAGAGAAAGCTAAAACAGGTGATCATTTCAATCCAAATGAATGCAATCTCTGTGTTCTCTGTGATGAAAAACAAAGTCGCTGGGATGCTAACGATATTTTCATGTTGAATTCAAATTGCGTTTATCGATATCTGATGATGGCTATTTTGTGCATGACGGCATTGAACTGTGCGGCTCAAGCGCCTCCGCCCGACAAACCCCATCATACGGCCAACGGCTTTAGAAATGTCCATGCCTATGAGGAAAACAGCTTTGGGGATTTCATCAAATGGCGGCGCGAACGTGCCAAAATGGATATCCCGGGCCCGGAAAGCTACGATTTCCCCTTGGCTGAAAACGATCCTGATTTCCTGAGACAGAATCGAGAGAAGATCACCGTGACCTGGATCGGACATGCCACCGTGTTGTTGCAGGTGGCAGGTTATAATATCTTAACGGATCCTCATTTTTCAGAGCGAACCTCACCGGTGCAGTGGGCCGGCCCGAAAAGAGCGGCTCCGTTGGGGTTGGCACTCGAAGATTTGCCGCCGATCGATATCGTTTTGATCTCCCATGACCACTATGATTCCCTGGATGAGCAATCCATCAAAAAATTGCGCCAAAGACCCGGAGGTGAAAAAACCCGTTTTTATGTACCCCTGCGGTTAAAGAGCTGGGTTGCCATCCGCGGTATCGATCAGGTGGTTGAGATGGACTGGTGGGACCGGCAACCGGACGGCGATCTCGAGATCATTGCAGTGCCGGTACAGCACTGGAGCAAGCGCAGCGTTTTTTCCAGAAATAAAACGCTGTGGTCCGGTTGGGTCATCAAAGCCAAGAACTTTCAATTTATTTTTGTGGGGGATACCGGGTATGCACCTCATTTCAGGGAAATTGGAGAAAAACTGGGCCCCTTCGATCTGGCAGCCATACCCATCGGCGCGTATGAGCCGCGCTGGTTTATGAAAAAACACCACGTCAACCCTGAAGAGTCGGTTCAAATCCACAAAGATCTTCGTTCCAAAAAATCAGTAGCCATACACTGGGGCACCTTTATTTTAACCGATGAGCCACTGGATGAGCCCCCCAAACGGCTGGCCAGCGCTCTAAAACAAAACCAGATTCCGCAAGAAGATTTTGCAGTGCTGCAGCACGGCCAAACCATCATCCTCGAATGATGATTTATCATTCACCGCAAAGACGCAGAGATCGCAGAGAATATTTTTTGCGACCTGTTTTTTTAAGAGGCAAAAAACAGGCCAACAATCTGCAAGTTGTATCCCTTATATTTACTACTCCTGAAAATAAACATAGCCATTTAAAAGCAGTACGTTTGAACTAAGCCTTGAATTAACTTTGAAATATAATTTATACCCAGAGCTAAGATCTAAAATTGGCATGGCTCTGGACAAAACGATCTGGAAGGTCTAAGATGCCTAGCGGTCAGAGAGAAGTGATTGCGGGTTTAAGGTACCCCATTTTAAATGCAACCGATTGGCACACAGAAAGGGTAAAAGATGCTTTACATTGGTAAATTTCTGCATATGACCAATCAGCAGGCCGAACTGGAATCGGAACGAAGACACGGAGAATTTAACCTGATTGTTGAGGCTGAAGACAGCCAGGCGGCGATTGAATCTTTTAAAAAGCGCATCACGGATTCGCGCGAGAAAAGTGATTTGTTTGAAGGTGACTGCACGATATATATCGTCCATCTTCTGGAGATGGCGGAATTTCCCAGCGCACGCGCAAAAATGCTCTACTACAAATCCGTTGCCGGGGATCCGATTATGCCTTACATCAGCTGCTCAGCCCCCAACGGCGCTACCGACGGCTGCCGCATACTCAACTGGATGAAAAACAGACCCGAAATCGACGGTGAAGACGCGAATTTATTTATAGAATTTAATTCAGGTGACAGTTGATGACAGCCGATAAATCGGCTTGCCTACCGCTCAATTAGTGATGATTCTGATCTGCCCGATCACCATCAACCTTCCATCACGGGCTTACCCAGCCGTGATTTTCGGATGCCTGCCCTTCCTGCCGCGAGTTGTCGTTAGGCGGTTCAATTTCCGGATTTAATGAATGTCAATTTACACAGGACTATTCCATTGCCAACTTCAAATAATTCATTATTCCTAATTTTTTTCTTGACTCCGTATAAAGTTTGGTATACCTAACTTTTTCAATTTCGCGCTTAACCGCAGAAATCAGGGGAGACGGACGCAACATGCGAATCAATATGCGCAACATGAGCGATAATCAAGCTGGCACCATTGCCAGCATTAAAGTGGCTGGTGAGCTTGGCCGACGCATCCGCGACATGGGGCTGGTGCCGGGGACAGAGATTAAAATTCAGGGTCGCGCACCCTTGAATGACCCTGTGGCCTTAAGGGTCATGGGGACGACGCTGACGCTGCGCAATAATGAAGCCGACTACATCGAAGTGGAGGTTGAGTAATATATGGCACCAACGGTAGCTCTGGCCGGTAATCCGAACGCCGGCAAGACAACACTATTTAATGAGTTGACCGGATCACGACAGCACGTTGGAAATTATCCGGGCGTGACGGTTGAAAAAAAAGAAGGCACCTATGTGCGCGACGGTTTCAGGTTGCACATTGTGGATCTTCCCGGCACGTACTCGCTGACTGCCTATTCACTTGAAGAAGTGGTGGCGCGCGATTTTTTGGTCAACCAGAAACCGGAAGTGGTCATCAATATCGTGGATGCCTCCAACCTGGAGCGCAATCTGTACCTGGCCATCCAGTTTTTGGAAATGGGTATCCCGATCTGCATTGCCCTTAACATGATCGATGTGGCCAAAAAGCGCGGCATCAAGGTGAATGCCGAAAAACTTTCATCTCTGTTGGGTATACCTGTGGTTCCAACTGTGGCACGCACCGGCCGGGGCAAAAAAGAGCTCATGGCCAGCGCCGCCCGGATCATCGGTGAAAACAATGAATTCTATCCCTTGAAAATTTCCTATGGCGCGGATATCGATCCGGTGCTGTCTGAAATGGAAAAAGAAATTGCCGACAAACACTTTTTGACCGACACCTATCAAGCCCGCTGGATTGCCTTAAAATACATGGAAAGTGATGAACAAATCCTGACCCTTGGCCGAAAGGCCGATGCCGATCTTTCCAGCCGGCTGGAAGAGCGGGTGCGTAAGGTTTCCCGCCATTTGCAGAATACCCTCGACACTTATCCTGAAGCCATGATTGCCGACCAGCGCTACGGATATATCAAATCAATACTTAAGCAGGGAGTGATCCACCACAAATACGACCGTAACCGGCTTTACAGTTCGGACCGAATCGACAAGGTATTGACCAATCGCTTTGTGGGCCCCCTGATCATGCTGGCGGTCATTGCCGGGCTTTATCATTTTACGTTTACCTACAGTGAGGTGCCGGTGGGATTGATGGAAAGTTTTTTCGGCTGGTTGGGGTCAACGGCGACGGCTGTTTTACCCGAGGGATTGCTGCAATCATTGATTGTATCGGGTATCATTGATGGTGTCGGTGGCGTTCTGGGTTTTGTGCCCCTAATCATGTTTATGTTCTTCGGTATTGCCATCCTGGAGGACTCCGGTTACCTGGCCCGGGTGGCTTTCATGCTGGATCGCATATTTCGCATTTTTGGCCTGCACGGCAGCTCAGTGATGGCCTTTATCGTATCCGGCGGGATTGCCGGGGGCTGTGCGGTACCGGGAGTGATGGCGACCCGTACACTCAAGTCGCCGCGCGAACGTTTGGCGACCTTGTTGACGGTGCCATTTATGAACTGTGGTGCCAAATTACCCATATTTGCCCTGCTGATTGCTGCCTTTTTTGCAAAATATGAGGCACTTATTATGTTTTTGATTACCCTTGGCGCCTGGGGAGGGGCGCTGCTGGTTGCCAAGCTGCTGCGCGTCACCGTCATCAAAGGCGCGCCGACACCATTTGTAATGGAGCTGCCGCCCTACCGTATGCCGACCTTTAAAGGCCTGGCGATTCATACCTGGGAACGCACCTGGCAATATATCAAAAAGGCCGGCACCGTCATTTTAGGATTGTCGATTGTGCTGTGGGCGATGATGACTTTTCCCGGATTGCCAGAGACCAAGCTTGCTGAATTTGAAAAGCAACGCCAGATAGAAATACGCAAGGCGTTGCCTGCGGCAGCCAATGAACTGGATGCAACCGACGATAACACTGAACTTTCGCCGGCCGCGCGCGACCTTAAACAAAGGCTGCAAAGCATCGATGCCCTTGAAGCCGAAGCTGGCTTGCGCGGCTCAATTGCCGGCCGCATCGGGACTGCGCTGGAAGTTGTTTCGAAATGGGCCGGTTTTGACTGGCGCACCAATATCGCCTTGGTCGGCGGATTTGCCGCCAAAGAAGTGGTGGTGTCAACTCTGGGTACCGCTTATTCACTGGGTGAGGTGGATCCGGAGCAGAGCGGATCGTTATCAGATACGCTGGCCAGGAAGCCCGGCTGGTCGCCGCTGATGGCCATCGGCCTGATTGTGTTTACCATGTTTTATTCGCCCTGTTTTGTTTCAGTGGTCTGCATTTCAAGGGAAGCTGGCTCCTGGAAGTGGGGAGCGTTTGCCATGCTTTTTAATACAGTGCTGGCATTTCTATTAGCGGTACTCATCTTTCAAATCGGATCCGCCCTGGGGATTATGGTGAATTAAGCATGCAAACCATTATTGTTATCATCATCGTTACGATTGCCGCAGCGTTTTTAATCCGAAAGTTCTTGAAGAATTTTAAACAGGAAGACCCGTGCAGTTGCGGGTGCTCAAGCTGCCCGTCAGACACAGCCGCAACGTGTGAAGAAAACCCGGATAATGTTCAGCCGCCTTAAATTTCGAGGTGAAATCGAGACGCTAAATTAACCACGAAGAGCACGAAGAACACAAAGAAAGATGTCTTATGAAAAACCTTAAAAAACTTCGTGACCTTCGTGGTAAAAAAAAATATCAATTAGCCCGACCAGCTGGTTGTTGGCGATTGGATTCAATCTCAGACACCCTTAAAGGAACCATCAAATGCGCCGTTCAAAAACGCTCAGTGCCAATATGGAAGATTATCTGGAGGCCATCTTCCACATTTCGGCGGAAAAACAGGCCGCCAGAGCCAAAGATATCGCGGACCGGATGGCGGTCAACAAATCTTCTGTCACTGGAGCTTTGCGTTCGCTTTCCGAAAAAGGCCTGGTCAATTATGCGCCTTACGATATTATTACCCTGACCGCCAAAGGCAAAAAACGGGCGGCCGAAATAGTAAGACGGCATGCTGCGCTCAAAGAATTTTTTGTCAAAATCCTGTTAATTGATCCAGATGAGGCCGAAGAGGCTTCCTGCAGGGTCGAGCACGCCGTTTCTAAAAACATTATCGATCGGCTGATTCGCTTTGTCGAATTTATGGAAATCTGTCCCCGGGGCGGCAAAGAATGGATAAAGGGATTCCAGCGCCATTGCGAAAACGGCGATACGGCCAAGCTATGCGGCGACTACATCGCGGTGTGTCTTGAGGATCTGAAAAAAAGAGAGCGGCAAATGGCTTCTTTGCAGAACCGTCAGTCTTGATAGGTCTTTGCGCTCAATGGGGCCATTTATCGGTAGGCTTTATTTGGCTGTCGGGCCGGGGTTGGGCATATTTTGAATGACGTCTTTCAGCCTTTTTGAGAATTCTTCTGGGACCGATCTATTTTCGGTCTGTTTGCACAGGTCAATGGTCCGTTTAAGGGTCTGCAGGCATACAAAGCACGGCACGCATTCTTTGATGTGTTTTTCGATGTCTTGGCAGGTCACTTCATCCAGTTCATGATCCAGATACTCGGAAAGCTTTTCAAACAGCTCCAGGCAGTGTTTATGATCGTGCTCATCTTTATTCATTTTCAAAATACCCTTTCAACCTATCTCTCAAAAATAAACGCGCCCGGTGCAGTCTGACTTTCACATTTGCATCGGATAAGTTCAAAATCTGGGCGGTTTCAGCGGTACTGAATCCTTCAATGTCTCGCAATACGATCACGAGTCGGTACTTTTCCGGCAGCGTGACAATGGCTTCGTTAATCTTGTCCAAAAGCTCATTGCTCAGCACTTTATCCAGGGGCATTTGGGCCCAATCGGGAACCTGGCCGGGAATTTCGGCTTCGCTCTGGGGATAAAACTCATCCAGGGATAGTTCCCGCTGGGGTGCAAACTTTGATCTTCGTCTTTTCTTGATGCACGTACTGGCAGCCACGCGGTAAAGCCAGTTTTTGAACTTCGTTTCGTAGCGGAAATCTTTCAAATATCTGAAAACATTCAGAAAGGTTTCCTGAACCGTATCTTCAGCATCAGCTGCATCCCGGCACATTCTGAGGCTGAAATTGTAAAGCTTTTGTTCGTAGCGCTTGACAAGATCCGGAAATCGGTCGAATTGGCCTGAATTGATGGCACGAATGAGCTCAAAATCTTTATCTTTTATCGGTTTGCGGTTCGCTTTCTTGGGTGCTGTCATGATTGCTTGTCACCTGACAAGAATCCTTCAGTCAGGTCGAAATGCCCATTTTAGGCAGGATATAGGCCTGCAGGAGATACCAGATCCCTACAATGGCCAGCATAATCAAAATTTCTTTCATAGCCTTACTCCTCGTAATTAATAAGGTCTTAGCGGGCATTTGTCCACTGTTTTTTAAAAACCAGACAATACAGGTTGGCCAGCAAAAATGCCATGACAAAACCCAGATGGCTTAGGTTTAAAGCAATGATAAATTCGGGAGAAAAGACGAACACGGCAAAATTTTTAATTACAAAACATATTCCGGTCAGCAAGATACCCAGCAGCAATGCCCCGCGCAGATAACCACTGAAGGATATTTTGCGTTGCGCTCGAATTAAGATGACGTACTCAACGATCATATAAGCGACAATCGCCAGCAGCATGGCAGCCCCGATATAATGCACATAGCGGGTGGTCCAAAAATTGGCCAGCCAGCCAAATCCGGGAATATCGGACAGGTAGTAGCGCTTGTAAATCGGCATCTGACCGAATCCGGTTAACGCCATCAAAAAAACGGTCAGGGCATATAAGAGCTGCAGCGATCGATTTTGGCTGTTTGATTGAGCGAGCGAGGCGGCGGTTGTTTTCATCAGGCACGCTCCTCTTGGGTTTTTCTTGTATAGTTGTAAATCTTCCTGGCGGCGGCCGCGATTCCGGCCAACGGGGCGATCACCATGGCAGCGGCCAGGTTATTGGCATCCGCCATCCGATCGGAAACGGGCGCCAGGTGTGGTTTGCCTTTTCCTTTTTCAATGGCATCGTCCAGGGCCCCGAAGGGAACCGGCGAAACGTAAAGGGTGTTGGTGCCGCCGTTTTCGGTTTCACCGTAGATATAACCATTCATCTCTTTGGCCAGTTGATGGGCTTGTTTTATGATCTCATCGCGCGGTCCGATGGTTTGGACATCCTCCGGGCAGGCATCAATACAGGCAGGCAGTTGGCCGGCCTCAACCTGATCATAGCAGCGGTCGCATTTAAACATCACACCGTTTCCGGCAAAGTTGGGCAGAATGTCCAGATACAACCCTACTCCGGTTTGGCGCTGCGGAATATCCCAGGCGCAGACCGCATTGCATTTGGAGCCGCCCAGGCAGATCTCCGGGTCTATTCTGGAAATTCCGTTTTCGAGCTGTTTGGCTGCACCCCAGGGGCACAGTTTAACACAGGGCGGGTTTATGCAGTGCATGCAGCGGCGCGGAATCGTCAATTCGGTTTCTTCACCATTGATATCGACGCTGGCCTGCTGAATAAAAAGCCAGTTGTAAGGCGTCAGCCGCTCGGTAACATCTCTTTTGTCGGACCAATCCGATACCTTGGCCCGGGAAGGAACCATTTTGGGAAAGGGCTTCTGGGGAATCGGATATTTATGGGCATTGGTTTCGTTACAGGCTTCCACACACGCACCGCAGCCGATGCATTTGCTAATGTCCAGCAAGGTGGCCAGTTGTGTTTTTTCTTCGGGTCGTGAAGCTGCAGCGGCACCCGGAATGCTGCCGGCTGCCAGACCGGCTGCCGTTGCTATGCCGCCTCTTAGGAAAGTTCTTCTGGAAATGTTTTGCCCCAATGCTAAGTTCCTTTCACATCAATATCGTCTTGGGTTCCTCTACTATTTGAAATGTTGCCCCTAAAGAACCAACAGATGGTATTCGGTTACAATATTTTCGCTTTCTGAGCGGCTATTTTCTCGATGAGCTTTGTTCTCCGCGGATTTATGGCTTGTGACGTACAACAAAGTACGCTAAAAGCCAAAATCCTTGTGCGGCCGGTCGTCAAAAATAAACGGGCCGGTCAGGGTGTTGCTATAAATGATGATAACCAGTAAGGCTGCCAAAAGAAATAACAGGTGCTCTTTTTGGGCGCCGGATGCGGCTGATTGACCGTCGGGAGTTGAGTTCATTTAGTCTTGATGGATTGAATTAATTTATAACATTTAAATTAAAATTTCCTTACTATTTAAACATAAAGTAACAAGAAACCATAACGAAATTTTACGGAAGCGAATCAAAATTCTATTCCGGTCAAGTAAACATCCGCCATATCCCCAAATGGTATGCCACATGATAATTTTTAAAAGAAAAACGGGTCTTCCGGATTTAATGCTTGGGCGTCAATTTAAAACGCTTTATCTTGAAGCTAATATTTTACCTCTTCTTGACCTCCTAAACATGCATGGTTAATCATTGTACCAACATATCGTCTAAAATATTTACTTCTTTTATGTACCAAAAAAATTAAAAATAGGATTGCACTATGACTGCCCAAGCCATTATCGAGCACATTGATACGCTGCTTTCCAGTTCGACCGCTTACAATGCCCTACAGGCCAGGCTCGAACAGTTTGCAGATGATAATGCGATAACCCTTGGACCCAATGACAAAGCCGCCATGACGGAACTGGCTGAAGGTTACGTAAGGGCCGTCGCTAATTTGCTGATCGAGTGTGACATGGCAGCTGCTGCGGCTGGGATACAGCGGTTTACATCGCCTATTATTCGGACTGCTGCGGCGTACTTCCTTAACCCCAAGGATTACATACCGGACGACAAGGGACTGTATGGATTACTAGACGACGCCTACCTTGCCTGCCGGTTTATCGCCCGCATTTCTGAAATCGTTGCGGCCGAGCGGGGGTTTCCGTTAATAGACACTTCTTTGGATCGTCACTCACCCACCATCCGAGTGCTTATCGGCGAACCGCTGGGCGCCCAGCTCAACAATGAAGTCGAGGGTGTCATCCAAACCGTGCTTTCGCAGATACAGATAGAGCAGATTCAGACACTTCAATTCCGCAACAACTGGAACCAATGGGCACATCAGGAAAACGTCATCAACACGGAAACCCAGATAATGTCCATAGCCTCCGGAAACTTTTAGCTTCGAATATTTCAGACTCTATGGCTCAAACTACTTTAAGATTCTCTCAGTTTAAATTTAAGCCTAACAAGCCAGGCCTCTTCGCAGGGAATATCGTCTTTGATCCTATTGTTGATTCGTTAATCGAAGGGCCATGGAAATGATGATATCAATTCCTTGAGCCTGAATCATAACTCTTCATTTATGCTAAGTACTGTGTTAAGGTAAAACTCTTTGTAAATATGGCGGCATAGCCAAGTGGTAAGGCAGAGGATTGCAAATCCTTTATCCCCTGGTTCGACTCCGGGTGCCGCCTCCAGAAATCTCCCCATCAGCCACACT
>JAAUXU010128092.1_pt1 | contig 36275 bp, 26 predicted proteins | sample 7278151 | NCBI WGS metagenome assembly JAAUXU01 (sample SAMN14350113, study PRJNA611818) | marine sediment metagenome | isolation source: surface marine sediment (1.8m) | place: French Polynesia: Moorea | collected 2018-08 | reverse complement strand
CTGGTGGACCAATCTGCCAGCACCTGTGTCTTCCATTTTATCTTGACTCTCACAGCTGTTGTTCGATTACTGTTTATTACGAGATTGAGGATAACAGACACGATTGATGGGCCAGATAAAGGCTCTGCTCCTCTTCATCACGCTCATGTTCTTCTTCACTACCGAAGAAGGGTCCTATTTTTTGCTCGTTCTCTCGCTCCGTCTCTGTGTAAGTCCAAATAAACGCAGCCGTTGCTGTAACACTTGTATTCATCACACGGTTGTGTTCATCGGGGCCTGGTTCTTGCAGTGGGCCTATGGTACAGCAAGGTGAAGAGCAGAATCTTCATGCCCGACCAGACTGCAGTAGTAGTCGCACCTCAGAATGCTCACTCAAGGTCAAGGCCAGACTGTGCTGAGGCTCAGAAATCGTTCTTGGAGTTCACCTCGTGAAAGTGGAGTGAGGACTCAGACAAGAACAGCAGGCTCAGAGGCAATGGCACGTCCTCCACGGATCAGTTCAGGATGTCGGAAGAAATGACGTACGATGAGTTTGAGGCACTTGTGACGTAGTCTTAATGACGTGGGCAAGAAGACTCCAGGGAGGATAGACAAAGGAAGCGGGCGCGGACTCTGTCACGCCAGGCCTGTGGAGGAGGTGTATGTGCTCTTGAGTAAAGTAGAGCATGCTGATATGGACAACCGACCTGCACGGTTCATTCGGGATGGCAAGAGTGTGCGATGCGTCGTATCAATATTGAATACCGCGATATTTGCCATAGATCGAATAGCGCGATATCCAACGATATCTCGTTATATACTGGCGGTATCATCCCGAAAATAAGGGAAATTCTCTTGCTTGCTTGTTGACACATTTGACTCTGTGGCACCTTTACAAAAAAAATAGAAGAGACTTTATCCACTCAATGCTTTTATTTGCTGTATCGAGCTGCCAGATCCATCCAAATTTTGTTTGTCTCAAAACAACGCGATGAACAAACAGTTCATGGAGTCTTGGGTGTCTGTCCTGTCCTCTTCAATGGACCAAGGTATCATTGATCATGATTCTTGCGCAATCCCATAGCATCCACGTGACTGCACTGTTCAACATGACAAAAGTCTGATTAGCCCGGAGAACCATTCCTCCTGAGGCATCACGTGGTCCGCCTCATGCACCAACCAGTGTGGTTGATTCGTCTGGCATTGGCTTGATACCCTCAAATGCATAGGCCCGTGTCCTGATTCTCCAAGCTGTTCTGACAGTTCGTCACCTTGGCCGCCTCGTTCCCATCCCGGCGGCCCCCAAAGAGAGCCCCTGTCCTCAGGGTGTCTGTCTTCAATTTGTCATAGCATAAGAAGTGATCCATGAAGGTCCGTGGGTGCCAGACTGCACCCGGGGCTGCTCTTTTCCAGTGACTCGGGTGCGACTTAACCCTGACGCGCAAAGGTGCGCCACAGGTTGCACAACTTGACGCCCCCATTCGTTTGACTGCAGAAGAATTAGGAATTGCAATCGTTTCGGCAGATGAAGTCGTTGAAGTCACCGTCTAAGTCTAAGTCTGCTCCGTTACAGTGAGCGACAGCGTCGAGGGTACTAAAGAAATTGACTCTAAAAAATTACTTTGCACTTGCCATTGGAAAGAAACGCCCCCAACTAAGGAGTTTGGTAGTGACGCAATTGCGAAAATGGAGGATCTGGAAGTGATGCAATGTTTGGAGTACAAAAAACTTATTTGAAAAAGAAAGAACATGAGAGGAAAATTGTTATTAGGTCTCAGTTATGAAAAAAGTCTTCATCACTCTTTTCCTCATCCTCAGAGGAACGAGTGAATTCCTCATCAGAATTGTCCTCCACATCATAGTTCACATCTTCTACTCAGTCAAGATGTTTACACAGTTTTTTCAGATTCTTATTGACTTCATCAATGCATCCTGAGCGGTATGTCCGACATATCTTCATCTTTTCCGCAGCGTTATTGTTCTGTCAAATCTTCTCCGCCTTGACCCAGTCCTTGCTGAAGCTCTGCGGCCACCCTGATTCGCAATAATCAGGTATGAAGAAGTGTTCAAACCGTGATATGTTCGATATGTTGGACATACTGTGTGTTGTCAAGTAGAGGCATGCAGTACATTATTAGAAGAAATAGAGTTTCCAGCTCCACCTCTAGACACCTAGTCTTCTTTTCGAGTCCCTCCTCCTTCTATTAGAGCTCCACCCTGCGGCTCTATTATAAGTGATGATAAGGGGTTGACGGTGTGTCTTTGGCATGCACCATGCAGCTCCATACTTCATGTCATGCTACAGCAACCAGAACTGCAATGAACTACATAATGAACTACACGTTCATTAGGAGATCTCCCACTCTATTTTTGGAAAGTTGATGAGATACCCAGATCTCGGGTCAATTCCAAGTGGGATCTTCACTTTTAGGTAGTTTCGAAATTGATCCACGTGTTCTGTCTTCAGCCTTGGTTCGGCCTTGAGCTCAAGAATTGCGCAGTTGTTGTTCTTCAGCCCGATCAGGACGTCACGGCCAAGTTTTTCACTCAAAATCTTTTCGTTTCAGGGGAGAATACGGCCGCTTGAGCGTGCGTTGCCGATCAACATCATCAGAGTCCAGGACATGTTTTAATTTCGTAACCAACGTCTCTTCATAATCGGAATCCCTCCCATTGACTCTCACCTCTTCGTAATTTTCCTTGACCAGGTGCCTGAGCTTTGTCTCGAGGACTTTTATATCAGCTATGCTCAAAAAGTTGAGTAATATTACCTATGACAGCAAAAATCATGAAGGAATCATACGAACGTTTTCTTCCTAGACGAAGGAGCAAGAAGTATGCACGGAGAAGGAAACAAAATGGCTCTAATGCAGGTTGGGCCTAAGAAAGCAAGGCCTCTCATGGGCACTTTCGTCGGAAAGTGTACCTGCATCTGCAAATGTGTACCTGGAACTGTCAATTCGTCAAAATTGAAAACAAAACACCCTGAACGGGGCAGTTTTTCAGCGCGTATCCACTGAAATCCCTGTAATATGTTTGCTATATCATGATTGGAGGTGCCTTTCTGTTTTCCTCCCTCTTGGGAGAAAAAGCTCCTTTACCATTGTTCCTTGGTGGATTAGCTCCTCTCCCACGACTTTACTTTCATGGCCTTGGTCGCTTTCAATATGTTTTCAACTTCTTTGTTGTGTCTCCTGGTTTCAAGCTTAGTGCGATTGTGGTGCAATAGAGGGTGTAACAGCAAAAATGTGACTGAGTCTCTCAATCTCTGGCCACACCTTGGTGATGGAGTCTCTTAAACTCGGCCTGAGAGTCAAAGCGTTCAAGGAAGAAAATGACTCGAACAATTTGACTCCGGCCGAGTTTAGGAGACTCCATCACCAAGGTGGGGCCAGAGATTGAGAGACTCAGGGACATTTTTGCTGTTACACCCTTTAACTATTCCTCCCACTGCACCAGCCATACTGTCGATGTTGTCATGATAAAGCCTCCATCTTTACTCAATTGTGCCCTGGAAATCTTTACGTCTTTCAATGTTCCCGAAGACTTTGCTTTGGTTTACTTGAGTCTGGGTTAAAAACAAGTGATGGTTACTTTTTTAGCACACAGTAGAACCAAAAGTTGCAGAAGTCGCAAACTGTAGACAAAGACTGAAGCAGCAAGTTGATATCTCAGAAGTTTCTGCATTTCAAGGTTAGCAACAAACTCTTCTGGGGCATTCCGTATGTTTACAAACAGGCACAGATGACTGTGGTACTCGAGACCCTGAGTTGGTATTGACTTTTGAGTCCATCAGATGATCAGTTAACCAGACATGTTAAGCTTCTTTCTTATACATTCTGGGATTGGGAACTGGCATAAAGCTAAGGATGAACCGTCGTCTCTGGCAATGAGATACTAAAGTAGATATTTTTTTGCAAATGAAACACAAGATAACTCTCATTACTTAATGTATGGTTGAGAAAGTCAGTTGTTGCCAGAAGAATTTGTCATCACATGAAACAATGGGAAACGAATCATGTACAGATTTTGGTCCAACAGGGCAGGGTTTATTCTAATACTATGTAGTTTACTTGACATCAACCTTATAAATTGATACTCGGAGAGAAACGCAGGTGCTTTCATGTAAAAAGTATAAAAAGCTACAAGATTTCCAAAAGTTCATAATCTACTTTGTCGGTAGGGGTTGTGTCAAACTGTCGTTGAACCGGGAAAAAGTTGGCCTTTCCCAAAGTGTTCCGCAATGTGCAACAACTAACGGGGTGAAAATTAGCGTTTAGTAATTTATCTCCCTTATTTTCCACATCCAGCTGTGATTAGAGCAGATACCGTAAATGCTGCATTAATCCCCATTCTTTAATAATAGTCCCCCTCTCCAATTATCCCCCATCACCAGAAGGGGTTACAAAATAATCCCCTCCTTTGCATTTATCCCCCTGTATTTAACCCTCGGAGAGGGACGAACATCATGGCTCCTTCTCAGTTCTGCATTCATTGCATTCACATTGAACCATGACTATGCAGCACTATACTAAACTTAAATTTCTCCTCCCTCCTCATCAAGATTTTCATAGCCATGCCACCCATCCCCATGGCCTCAAAGCTGCCGTCCAGAGCACATGTAGGGCATCAAGACCTTCAGGACCTGTTGAACCACTATCTTTTGCCACCTGGCAGTCTCAGACTCATCAATTGTCAACCCACATGCCTTAAAGCATGCAAGACAGACAGACATTGTCACCCACTCACTTCAGGACATCTCATTCTTGGCAAAAAGGGGTGACTTTGTCACAGACTGACAGGAGTGCCAGTAATAATCACTCTCTCAAATTATCCCCCGTGAACCAGAAGGGGTCGAAAAATAATTTCCCATGGGGGATTATTGGAGCATTTACGTACAGTACGTGTTGTTGAATGAATAAAATAGAAATGCGCGCAATGTCAGCATCCAAGTCCAGTTGAAGTGGACTCATGTGTTATCGTGACTCACTCAAATTTGACCTAACCATCCACATTGGAGCTCAGATTCTCATTGGAGCGGATTGCATGCGCAGTTGAATTCAATGGATCATATTATTGTATGGATAACTTGTTGTAACTATACAACGTTGTATAGGTTCGATGGATAAGTACCTGGTCCTTGGGTGGCTGTTCCGGAAATGACCCATCAAAATGGTGGTTAACCATCTAATGGTGAGGCTCCAAACAGCATGTCCGCGGTCATTGAGGTCTGTCTTTCTGCAAGTGACCTTGGGATCCAGCTGGTCTAGGTGGTCAAAGGGCACCCGACCCCAGCCCCATTTTGACCAACGAAAGTCCCCTTCACGACCTGGTGCCTTACGTCTCCCTGACCATTCTTGCAGGCCTCCAGGTCGTGGCCCTGAAGTTCGCGTCGGCCGACTGGCCCTTCGACTGTGTCTTTAGACCCACCCCCGGCCTTCCGGCACCACATGAAAGATTGAAGGCAGAGATGAGACTTTTAATAAAGGGCTGTGTAAAGTGTACTGTTAGTTACTGCTTAGCATTGGTTGTGAAAAATATAACTGCTAAAGTTCACCTCTGTCTTAATTGCGCCAAACATAATTAGTCTTGCACAGGTGCACATGGTAGGTTCACTAGAGCAAACAGTGGACTCCGCGTCTAACACCGTTAGTGGAAGTGCGCAGGACCAAGACCAAATAAAGGTCCTTATTTTGTGTTATCAACACCATTCCACTGCCAAGGCCGCTGCCATCATAAGCGGCTTCCACTGCACTTGGATGACGCAGGGAAGAAAATAGAGGCAATTTTACACTTTCTTGCATAACTCAGCATTCCAACATTCCTGCTCTTGTTATTGCTGCTAATCACGTGAGGTACCAAGAAGCCACTGAGCAAGCTGCAGTTGACGACAACTCCTAGGCTGTTTTGAGTGCGAAATCGCGTGCCAAAGGACCGCTCATGCGTGTTTGTGTGACCAAGACACAAGCGCGGCGTTCGCGTTAATGGCGATCTGTCATGACAACACGCACGAGACCGTCGCCCCAGGCGAGGGCGCTCTCGCTCCAGGCATTCATGATGAGCAGCCATCAATCTAATGAGGTACACGCAAAGAGGTGTTGATCATGCCAACCTTTTCCCGCTGGTCACTCACGGTTGGGCAGAAAAGCACCCAAAAACCGCTTATGTCAGCTTTGACCAAGGATCAATTTTGGGGCGACTCCATTCGGTTTGGGCGAAGCTCTTGAATACCCATGAAGTAGAGGAGACTTGGACGAAGTCACTGAGCTACCTGGCAACATTTGGAGTCGCTGGAAAACAATGTAGCCACCATTGAATATTATTGCCGGTTGCCATGAACATCTCTCTATCTCCTTCACACACACGAGGAGCTGCGCTCAGGGATCACGCGTGATCTTGGGCAATAAATCGTGCGAATTTGTGCAAAGCTGGGTCACAACGACCCAGAAACACGAGAAACTGCTCAGCGACAGTTATTGTCAGCTTCTTCATCATCTAGGGAAAGAAACTCTCCAGAAAGTCAGTTGTTCAGAGCTCAGTGCGCTGTTCGGTGCTAGCGGGACCAGAGAGCTTTCCTGTCGGGGCCCTGTGGAAGCTTCGGCGGTCACTGGATGCTCTGAGTGGACCGTGATGAAGAAATAGAAGGAGAATCAAGTTTGACTGCTTGTGAATAGGTTGCGTTGTGTCAGGTTGCTTGTGTTCCGTTAAAAAAATAACAACAAACAGCGGCTATGGAAAGTCGCCCAAGGAAGCTTTGTCGGCACGCTTGAGTGACTGGGGGTGACCTGAACATGTTCCTCACCAAGGTCTTGGAGCGCATGCAGCGCAGTTGGTACCCCTCGATCCCATACGACCGCCACGCACCGTTCTACTCCAACCGCTTCTTCAAGTTTCCGGCCAAGGACTATGACAACCGGTGGCAGCGCCGTCGTAACTTCCTCATGGTGGCGCACGCCTACGGCAGGCGGCGCAACTGCTCCAGGCTGGCCATCAGATCTACCAAGAAGGATCTCGCGCGCGACTTTAAACAGGCGAAAGGGCGCGCCCAGGACATGCGCGACCTCGATTTCGCTCGAGTCGAGGCGGCTGCCGCTGAGCTGGGTTATGACGCCTGGTACATCAGGGAGGCCCTGGTGAGGTCTCACATTCATTTGAACACAAACATTTTGGCCGAGTTAGCCGTCTGGGAACCAAGGAGCTTCCGGGCCTTGGTGGGCATCGCCGCACACACTTCGTCCAAGCCCGAGGAACAGGGCGGCCTGGGCATGGGACCCAGTGGACCCGGCACTAAAGTCATCCTGTAGACTGTCCATACAAGCGTTCAGAGTTATATTAAAAGTATCCTTAACAACTCTCGTAACATGCTTGAAACAGCACATGTATTTGGTAACTAGATCGTTTATCCCAGCTACGTGGGGCTCATCTGACCAACCATAAGCTTAGGCTGATTATTTTGAACTTCTCCTGGTTGTTGTTAGGCCACGCGAACCGTACAAATCCAATATCAAAGAGATCATACACTTAAAAGGCCTTTGATAAAGCGTCTCAGGCCTCTTCATTCAGGTTTTTCTTCCGTGCTTGGTCCTCGAGTTCACTTCCATCAAGTTAAGAGAGCTTCTTTCATGCCGCCCACCCCACCCCCCTGTCCCCCTCTGCGAGGTCGTGGAGACTTCGCAGACCCTACTACTGTTATATTAACAAAAGGAAGCTGCAGAGACCGTTGACATCCATGAATGGTCAAGCAGCTGGAAAGCTTTGTTCAAGAAAGCTCGCAATGGTCTCCATGAAACTCCAAAATCCCTACGGTTTGGCAAAAATGACTAAGAATGACTGATTGTTGTTACTACTCGAATGATATCAGATTGGCGGAGGCTCTCTTGGCTTCTTGCGCGGCGGCAGCAGTGGTGGCCTCGTGTAAGTACCGCAGCCATGCCGCCGCCATCTCGGGCGACGGCGCCCGGAACCTGTAGACACTCTTCCGGACCGGATCAGTCAGTTGGAAAGACAGAACGTCGTGGCCGATCTCCTCATCGACGGCGGTGATCGCCGTCACCATGACCATCCAGCCGTCTATTGCCTGACACTTGGCCGGATCAGATCGAAAGTCCTTGCGTTCTAGGCCTTTGGGCGCTAGCGTGCGAGGAGCATAGTAGACTAGAGAGGAACCCCACAACTGCAGCCAGTAACGCTGCCACCCGCCGGACATGGCCGGCTTCCGACCTTCCTTGATTAGCGTCTTGCGCTTAAGACAGCCCTGTAAGAGCAATTACATAATACGTTACATTTCATTACATTGGGTTATCTCCGCCAACATCAAGACTACCTCGAACGTGCACTGCATCCCTGGAACCATGCTGTGCTGCTCCACGTCCCCTGGCGACAGCGTCATAGCCGCAGAGGTCGCAGACACTCGACTACTTTTATCCGAATGGTGATGACGAGGTTTGCCCGTTGCTATTAACGACGAGGTCTCCACCTCTGGAGAGGTAGTCGAAGCCACCAGTTTAGCCTTGACCGTGGCCAACGCCTCCGTGGGGTCCTCCAGCAGAGAGTCGTCGATAAGATTGTGCCTGCTGAGGTCACCTTCGGCGTCGCTGGACAAAGTACCGGAGGCCCAAGAGCTCAGATCGTCACTGTTGCCCTTCTTGGCGGCGCCTCCACCCGAGCACGACAGAAATATATTGGCGCCGTCTGAGCGACACTTCCGGTGTCCAGGGACAAACGGTGCCTTCTTGGAAATCCGAGCGCTGTGGCTCTTGGCAGGGGAGAGATTCAGCTCGGCCATCAGCCCGGGGTCGCCAGTATTCGTCGAATTCTTGGCCGTCCCCGAAATGACAGACTCCTTGGAGCTGGAGGAACTAGGCCCGGACGATGGATTGGGCTCTAGGCGCAGGGACAGCTTGTAGTTGTCGTCTTCGATGAACTTTTGCAACTCGTCTATGTACCGGATGGACCTTAAAGTGATGACGAGGCAATATTATGCATGTGTACGTGTGTTGAAAGTGCATCTGACGAGCAAGACTTACTTTAGGTATGCCTGACACGTGGGAATGACGGGCAGGTGCTCGTAAGTGGACTGCTGAAGTTCCGAGACGATCCTGAGTATGTTGTTCATCTTGAGCTGTCGCTGCTGCGACTCCAGTCCGCCGGAGTGGGGATGCGCCATGTCCACGTAGATGAGATCCGTGAGGTAGAGACCCAGATAGGGGATGCAGTCCTGGTGGCATCCGAGCGCCGTGGCATTCATGTGCTCCCTCAGCCGCGCGAAGTTGTCTCGCTCCGAGAAGAGCTCGCTTAGACGCTCAAAATTGGCGCGATCCTTCCGGGAGAGGCCCGCCCAAGTCCGGCTCAGCCTGAAGACGGCGGCACTTTGCAACGCCGACAGGACGGCGAACTCAGCGTGTAAGTTGTTCAGCTCGTGGAGCTTCTTGGCCACCCGCACGAAGTGCGCCAGAACCTCTGCCCTACGCCGCGGAGTCTCGGGCGCCAGCACAGACTGCACGGTCCAGAACGAGACGTGGTTGAAACGCCGGATGAAAGCAACGACGTTGGGGGCCGCTTCCAGCTTGTTCTTCTTGTTCCACGAGCAGGAGCTGAGCTCGTCGGGTGCGATGGCTTTGAAGACCGGGAGATCTAAGAGAGACAGTTGCGACGCCTAGAAGACAAAGAGCGAGGTCGTCATTGCGACGAAACTATGGTGTGCGCGAACCTTAGAGAACCATCTCTCTCACCAAGTCCTCCGGTGAAAAGTCCAACGGTCCCAGTCTTCCGGCCAAGGTCGTCGGCGAATCCGGCTCCGTCACCGACTTGCACTCGGCTTGGCGTCGGCGATAGGAGTGCGCCAGCGTGTGGTGTTGGTGCCGGCTTCTGAATTGTCCGGATACCCCTCCCTGCGGTACCTGAGGCCTCGGGGACGCCAGCGACGCGCTTCGCACCACCCTCGACGAGCACGCCATCTTCGTCCCCCTCCCAGTCCGCCCGTCCGTCCGTCCGTCCGTCCGTTTCCGCCTACGCGGCGCACACAAGCATTTTGTGAGTTTCGTCCCTTCCCAGGAATTCCGAGCCAGTCGATCAATCCGAACCGAGGCAAATCCGAGCCTTTGACTTGGGCGACCCAACAGCACTTTTGGGGTTGGCTGGCGTTTCCTTTCTTTCTTCTCCCTGCTTGCCTTGTCCGCAGCCGTCACAGCGTCGCAGCAGAGCGAGCGCGGCCTCACTGATCTTTTTCTTCTTCCTCGGTGACTCAACCTCAGCTCACAGCTCAACCTTCGCCTTCGCCTCCTCCGCCAAGCGTCCGCTCGCCAACGCGGCTGATATGGCCGCACTCGGCCGCGGCCGCAGACGCCGCAGGCGTCTGCGTGTGAACGAGGGTGGGGAGCGTTGCAACAAGGATAGACCCAATGCCACCAACAGGCCGTGTTGACGGAAGTGGCGCTTTTGCTGTGTTTGGGCGCTTTTTGAGTCAAACTCTTCTTCGGTGACGGCGCTATTAGACATTTTATTGTTTAGCAAAGGCGCTTTTTGACGGGGGTGCTGACGCTTTTTGTGTAAAATCATGTGGCAACATTGCAGCTTTGATCTCGACAGCTGACGGGTATGAGCTGAATGTCAACAAGTCCCTCGCCTCGACTGCTTCAGGACTTCGGACCGGACCCCCATGAGGTTCGGCATGGCCGAGGTGGACGGGCACGTCGCGGAAGAGTCGCTGTCGCGGCGACGGCCGCACTCAGTCAAGGTGCCAAGGCTGTACAAGGCGGCGGCCAAGCTGCTGGACGAGCACCGGAAAAGTAAGTATTCATGTAATGTGACGTAACCCATTGAAGAAGAGCGAGACTTCTGTTCGTGACTTGCTGGTGACCACTATGACTAGCTTAGCGACTAACAATAGCTTTAGCTTGCAGCTTCAAGTTCTACGAGTGCTTGCGTGCTACTCACTTTCGTTGGGTAGAGAAGCCAAAATATAGAGCACTACGTGAGTGTCTGGCAGATGTACATACAGCCCTCGCGCTCAACACGCGGCCCTCACGCTAAAGCTGGACCCGTGTCACACACGTGCATACGGCCCTCGAAGTTTATGTGATAGATTAGGTTTAATTTGGGCTACGTTAGAATGTTTGGCCTCTAATAGGTAGGACCATTTCTTTCGCAGGTGGGCGCGGCGTCAAAAGCTTGGTCTATGGTGTCGACTCCCGCGGCCGCCCACCGCACCCGAACGCCAAGGCGCTCCTCTCGTTACTGTCGTGCTGTGTGCGCCGTCGGCGCCGCCTTGACCGAGTGCTGGCGATCTCCGGGATGGAGTCCGGTGAGCCCGGCTTCGATCCCTCTCTGGCTCGCGTCCTCGTCGCCGAGATGCTCTTCGGCAAGGGTGCGCCCCCCGGCGGCGACAGTAAGCCAGCCCGGACCGTGGCAAAATACGAACAGAGGCTGAGAGCAGCTCTGGCACAAGACGAAGAAGACGAAGATGAGCCAACGATCTCAAATCCGAGGTATGCGAGAGTCAACATCGTCAAGGCCACCGTGAGCAAGGTGATTTTTGCCCTGCGCTCGGAGGGCTTTCGTCAGGCGCAGTTGGACGACACCACGACACTGAAGGAATTTTCAGTCAAGATTAGCAACCTCGAGAAAGACGAATTTGTCAGAGATCCTGTGGTCGACAACCTGTTGGTGTTCTCTGCCGGCACCTCTGACTGGCACGATCATAGGTTGTACCAGGAAGGAAAGTTGCTGCTCCAAGATCGTGCCAGCTGTTTGCCAGTATCCGCCCTTGAACCCCCTGTCGGGGCGACGGCGCTGGACGCTTGCGCCGCACCAGGGATGAAGACCACACAGCTGGCGGCCGCTGTTGGTGCCACGGGAAAGGTGTATGCAGTGGAGAAGGACTCCAGGAGGTGTGTCACTCTGAGAGAGATGATTACTTACGCCGGAGTTGATACCATCACCGAGATCTTGAACAGCGACTTCTTGCACATCGATCCAGAGAACTACCCTGACGTTGAGTACATCGTCCTTGATCCTTCCTGCAGTGGCTTGGGTGAGTTGGCTATGAGCGTAGTAGTGATACGCAGTATTTATATGCACAATAAAAACACATATCTCAAATACTCATGAAAAACAAAACTATTCCAGGCACCATGCAGGAGAGCGCAGACGTTGATAAGAAAAGATTAGAGAGTTTGTCCTGGATTCAGTCTAAGCTGCTACAGCATGCACTTACCTTTCCCAATGTGAAGAGAGTCACTTATTCCACCTGCTCCATAGCCAAGGAGGAGAACGAAATGGTAGGACTTCGACGTGCTTGTCGTCGTCATGACAAAACATTCTGTTCTGTTTCAGGTCGTGGAAAAGGTATTGTCTGCTCTAGATGCGTCCTCGCCGTTCCGTCTGAAGAAATGTCTTCCTCAGTGGGAGCGACGAGGTCTTCCGGACTTTGCATTCAGTGACAAAGTGGTTCGCTGCGATCCCGTCAAGGATCTCTGCAACGGCTTTTTTGTCGCTATGTTCCAGAGAAAAGAGCGTAAGAGGAAGAGGCCTAACATGGAAGAAGCAGCTTGTTTCAAAAAGAAGCAACACTGAAAGATACAGAAGCGCTCATTCAGTCTTCTTGTTGGTCTTCCTGCCATGTAAAGTCTTCTCTGAAGATGTCGGTGGATATGGGCACGAGTTTTGCCTGCACGGAGACGTCGTCGTAGCTGATTGCTATGCTCACGTCAGCGTAGTTGCGGAATTTTCTTCCCAGGGGGAGGTGGCTGAAGTTGTAGCGCTCGCTGATGGCACCCTGGAGCCCAGGGAAGAACTTACACACGTGATTCGTGACCGGGCTCGTCGTAAGCTGAAAAATAAATCATCGGCTTATTATTCTAAGTGTATACTGTGAGTGTACTTGATCTGCTGTGTCGTGATTGTGGTTGTTTCATCATGCATAAGAGAGCAAGACATGATTGCCTGATTGATCTGAAGTCCAGTTTCCTCATCACGGACGACTGACGTGACCCCACAATGGATGTCTCCGGCGATAAACAGCACTTCCCTGGATCCCTCGGCTTTCCAGGCGAAGCAAAGATCTAGCAGCCGGACTAACTCCTCCTCGTTGTACGGCCAGTGGTCCTGCAGGAAGTCCATCTCGCCAGCTTCTGCCTCTGCAACCTTGTCCTTACAGACCTAGGTACCCAGGCCAAGTCGCGTTAACTCGCCTGGCGCTGGTATGACCATCGTGATGCTGTACCTGAGGCTCATCACCCAGGAACGGCGTCTCCGACACTAGGACTGCCACTTTGAGCTGGGGCTGCATCAGAAACGCCTCCAAGTCTGCCCACTGCTCAGCCGATATAAGCGAGTTGGTGGACATCTGCTTGCCCTCGCAGTCCACACGATTTCCCCGCAGATCAAAGAAGAATGTACCAATTGCGCCGTAGGTGTGAGCGTGCCACTCCTGAATCGGCCCATGCGCCGCCGCCGTCGGCGCAGGATGCCACGCAGGATCCCAAAGGCGACGCTGGTACTCACGATAGGTGCGCATGCCGCACTGTAGAAAGCCCGGGTGGTACATCTGTCGACGATGGGACACCGACAAGTTGAAGTCTGTCAATTGCTTCCAGGGATCTTTTAGGTTGTACTTGCCTGTTCGCCTGTCTCATCCTTCATGACGGTGAAGTCATTGGCGACGTCGTTATCTGACCAGATCATGAGGTTCGATGCTCCGGCGAGGACTTCCGCCTTGCCCTCCCTGCTCCACACGTCACGATACTTGTTGCGCCAGAGCTCTCGCCCTCGCAGCATCATGCTGCGCCGCTTGGCATCGTCCTCAAGGCCGTCATAGATCTCTTTGAATATGGCGCCGGCGTGTGCGATGTCCTCATTGTCGGGGTAAATCTGACCAAGTTCCGTATCTTTCTTCAAATGCACGATCAGCCTCAGCATTGACGTGGTGTACCTGGTCTCCAACGTGCAGAATGGCGTCCACGTTTCCGATCCTACGGAGCATGTGCATCCAGGGATTCTGCTGTCCGAGCAGCAGTCTTCCAGGTCGATCGCAGCTCACCGCCAGCATACGGAAGGTTTGTGGATTTACGGCCTTAGTGCGGAACCTTGACGCCAGTCCAGCATAAGGGCACTTTCAGCCTGATGCAAAGATTTCCTCTTACCTGGCCACCCTGGTGCGCGCGCAGTGCTTGGACACTCCGTTGAGCATCACCGTGTACCACGTCTCCGGCTCCAGCTGACTGAAGACGAAAGTGACTGGGCGGCGCGGGGTAACCTCGCGGTCCAGGCGTTCAACTGGTGCAGCCTTATAGAACTCTTGCTAGTGCTGTAAACGTGCGGGTTGCTGTACGTCATGTTTAGGTCGTACCTGCTCTTCTGACCGATACGCCAGTAACGACAGGAAGACTGGTGCTTGCATGCCTACAGCAGGTTGTTCTTCTACCCTCACTTCCAGTAATATTACCGCCGTGGTGGCGGTGACGTCGCCAACCACCGGTCCGAGCATGACCCGGACATTGGAGTTGGTGTCCACGAGGAAGCCGTCGATAACGTCTACCCTGCGTGATCCCCGACTCAACGCCTCGCGCACCCGCTGCACCAGCACCGACTCGTCCGGGACATTGGAGCCGCCGATGCTCAAGGAGAAGTCGGTAGGAGCGTTCCACACCTCCATGACACGTTCCTGTTGTTCGTGCTTATCTTTTGAAAAAAAAAGTACGTCTTATCACTGTTGTCTTCTTGCATGCACGCACTATGAATGTCTGATTTCCTCAAAACCTCATTGCACAATTTGTGTGACACAATGTTACGACCTGGGCGAGTGCCTGCACGGAGGTTGCCGCAATCCTCAAGTACACCAATTGATCGTCCCGACCACTCGTAGCGTGGTTCTCGCTGGTGTTCAACATCTCGAGTTGACCAGACGTCGCAGTCGTAGGTCAATGCCATCCCTGACATGAATGCTTAAGAGCTGGATCATATCAAAACTTAGATAAGTAGACAGAACAATTCCACTGAGACGGCCAATCTGGCTGTGGTCCGGGCCCACCCGGCACAGCATGAGTAAGTGAAATATGGGGTACCTCGTGCACCAGGACTTGGTACCTGTTCCTCCCGACCCACGGGCCACGGCCCCATGAAGAGTCATCCACAAGTAAGACCCTGGTGGCTACAAGGTGTGAAAAGCGCAACCATATGTGATGAATACCCAAGTATCTCGGCTACTGCTATGTTTATTTGAAGTTACAGAGATCAGGGAGAGAAGGAGCAAAAAATAGGACACTTCTTCAGCAATGAAGAAGAACATGAGCGTGATGAAGAGGAGCAGAGCCTTTATCTGGCCCATCAATCGTGTCTGTTATCCTCAATCTTGTAATAAACAGTAATCGAACAACAGCTGTGAGAGTCAAGATAAAATGGAAGACACAGGTGCTGGCAGATTGGTCCACCCGGGTCTATTTGGTTGAAGTAGGACTCTGGCTAATTTCAGTCGAGTTGTTTATTTCCAATGTTTAGCGCATAATTATAGCTTTTGTCATATCACAATTGTACGTAAGTACTACATAAGTGGAGGGACATCGATTGTGTCTGCAGTGCGTCAGTTCAGTGGGAGAAGCTTTCTAAACAACAAATTTGTCCGAAAGTTTTCCCGCACCCTTGCAGGATAGGACCCAACGGTGATTCGCGGAGCAAAAGACCGTTTGGGCACTCTTCTCTGTTCCACGCGTCGACGCTGCTGAAAGCGACGCATTTGTCGCATCATGTGACTCATAATACAGTATTACGACATGATAATACAGTGAAGACAGTCTGATACCACACTCCTACGTAGCGAATAATATTAAAAAGTTACAAAGAATAACCTGACACTTGATGAGTACATCAATACAGTCAATACATGTTAGAATGCAGTACATTGGTTTCATATCTGACAAGGACTTCTGCGAGTGTGTAGTCATCATGCAAGATACCGCGGACAATCACCGGTTTTTCAATCACCACTTTTCGTATTCACGTTGACGGCGCCGATCTTCCTGTACAGCCTGTGACTGATGGCCTGGGCGTCCGGCGAGGTGGCCCTGGAGAAGGGGGCGCAAAGCAGGGCCACCCAGAAGTCGACATAAGCTCTCCGAGTGTCTTCCAGGCTGCTGCGGAGGTTGCGGTATCGGTCAAGCTCCCCTGACCTAAGTACCGCCCTAAATAGTCCGGCAAAGTGGAGCCTCTCCTCCATGTCGAGGTCCGAGACCGAGTCGACGACAATTATGAGGAACCTTTGGACGCAGTGAAGAACGACGCTGCCGGATTTGACTGAGACCCAATCGAAGAAGAGGACGCGGTAGACGTTGAGGAGGACTACGGAGGCATCCTCAGCGGTATCGATGCCGCCAATGGCGCGGCGCACGCGTTCCTCGTCTGCGCAGAAAAGCAGGTGGCGCAGAACGCACTGATCGCATGCCACCAACACCTCCACCTCCTCCCGGGCAGAGTCCAGGATGACTTGCCACTGCGAAGACACGCTGTCCGCAAAGCCAAGGCCAGCTTTTGGAGTCACTCGGGCATAAATTCTGGCGGTCTCTCGTCTGATGTGCCTGCGCCGCCTGGCGCTGGGCAGCGCGCTGAGACTCGGCTCCCTGATCAAGACGTGTTTAGCCGCCGTCGCCGCCGCTGCCGCTACCAAGCCTGAACTGCTGGACTTCCGTAAGCTGGACGAAAGCGGCTGCTGGGTGTGGAGGGTCATCCCAGGCGTTGGAGATCGAGGGGTTGTGGCTGCAGAGGAAGAACCAGTGTGATTGGGCTGACGCTGGGACGAGCTGTGCTCCAGGTCTGAGTCCTCGCCCAATCCTGAATCCTGACTCTCATGACAAGCCAGCAGCTCCCGGGTCGTCTTCTCGTCGTCAACCTTCTTGCTGCTGCTGCCCGTCTTGATGCCACTGACGGCTCTTTTGATGCTGGAACGCACGTTGCTCATGAGACTTGAGCCTCTCTGGAAGAGACTCCCGTGCTGAGCGGGTTGGTGCTTGGCATCCTTGATATGAACCGTTTCGACCTCGATCTTCTCGATGACCTCAACGGAGTCATTCACGATTTGACGCTTCTCACTTGTGGCCAATGCTTCCCTCCTCTCGGCGACCACGATCTGCAACAGCCTGGACTTGGCACTGCTCTGTTGTTGGTCTTCCAGGTCATCCTCGTTGACCAGACTGTCTGCACGATCCGCTTGGTTTTCTTCGACTACTTCAAGCAGTGAAGTCGAACCCTTGGAAGGAGGATTATTTCTTGCCCGATCCCTTTTTCTCCTGACTTGTACAGCCTTCTTGGTCTCCAGGGAGTTCCTCTTGGACACGGGGTTCAGCGCCAGCAAGGTAGAAACCAACTTTCTCCTGTTCATCGGCGACTCCGGAGCAGTCTTTGCCCCGTTCGCACCGACTTCCATCTTCTTGAGCTTCTGCTTCTCTCACCTACTACTGCCTGTGACTAGAAAGGTCCTTCCTTATTGATGTGCGAGTCATCTCGAGCAAGCTGCCATTACGTCATTCCTGCTTTCTCTTTCTCGCATCCCCTCACTTATTGGCTGCTCAGGTATGGCAATGCTTTAATTACGTCTGCACAGAAGTTTGTATGCAAAAACCCGGATGTTTGGACTTTCTTCTGCTCTTGTCTCCAGGGGCGCATTTTGCAGTCTTGAACGGGTCGTGTGTTCCTAAAAAGAGAAGCAACCAAACTTCAGCGGTGGTGATGGATTGAGGAAAAACATGTGGTTTTGGGGACAAGAATAGGTCTTTTTAACTTTGTTTTATCTTTGTTGTTCTATAGTGGCGGATAGATGTGAAGAGAGAGGGCCAAATGTCAGCTGTGCACACTGCAGATCAGAGTAGCAGTGACTTTTTCAAGTGTGTTTGAAATGTTCTTGTCTTCCATTCGTCACTCAGAATACGCATGTAGATCTCTGAAAAAGGTGTCTCTGTCTCTGGCAACGCTGGCAGTGAGACAGTGCTCAATAACAAAAACATCCTCAGGTTGTGTTATGTAAACTGTTATGATGCTATTTAGAAAGGAATTTCAATTCCTTTCTCAATAGCACCATAACACTTTTATGTTCTTCCTCATCTCACCCTCCTGAGTGTTTCTTGGCCTTGTGACCAGGAATCGCTCTGAAATGACCTAATATATCACCGTTATTACATTGCTGAAATGATTTCAACAGTGAAAACAGTGAAAAAAAAACAGTGAACAGCACATTATGTGAAATGTGTTCCTTCTGTGAAAACATAGTTGTCCAGTCTCGAGTGAAGCGTGTTGGAAAAAACGCCAATATTGTGCACTTGCTGCGTAGGTGACAGCAGGTTTACAAGGTGGACGAGGAGGCCATGACCAAGGTTTGCTCACCCGGACAACTGCGCTCAGGGCGCGTGTGCACGTGCCAACATCAAGGCTCAGTGCAAATTTGTGCAATTCTCCATTACTCTAAAGCAGTCAGATCTGGAGCCCACGTGTGCAAAAATTGTGCCGTTGCAAACGCACCCTTGGAGATAAAGAAGGTTCGAGCGAGAATGCACAATAAAATCAACTTTGACGACTAAATAACCTTCTCGTTTCTTTGCTCAGTTCATACATACGCACTGATATGTGCACATCGACGTGTCCACCAGTGATGACTACAGGGTCCCACTATACAGTAGACATGGTGATCTCTTCAACCAGACTGTTAATTTCCTCTCATTAACTCATTAACCTCACCAATGACATGAATGACTAGTCAGGTTTTTTCGTCAACCGTATTATTACAGACAGAGATGCACTAAAGCGAACTCTGTCCATAAATGGAGCCACGTGAGCGTCAAAGCAGGCATTGAAACGTGTGTGAGAAAGAGAGAGGGGAAAAACGCGCGGGAGGAAAAACAATCAAGATTTATCTGTGAAACCTCCCACCAATCATACCACCTTCCCCCTCCCTCCCTCCACGCCCTCCCACCCTTACTGCTATCTTTGCATACGCGTGAGGAAGAAGGAGGAGGAGACGATGATAAAGGAGATGAAGGAGAAGACGTAGGAGAGAGGACAAGAAGAACACGGAGAAGGAGGACAAGAGGAGCCTGGAGAGGGAGAACAACGAGGACAGGGAGATACCGGAGTGGGAGATGATGAAGAGGGACAAGGAGGTGTAGGAGAAGGAGTTTTCGTCTCTCTTTTCACAAAAGTGTCTCGAATGCGTTCTCGTCAATGGAGTCGCAATCTTGATTCAAGCCGAGACCGACAAATTCAACAAAAATAGGAGAGAGAAAAGTTTCTCCGTAATCTCCGAATTCCATTCACGCCAGCAGTCGACGAAAAGCAGATTTTTCTAGACTTCTTTGTGTGAAGTCGACGACTCCTTCACAATGGAGTTGTCAACAAGAGAGATTTGGACGCTGACGATGAAGCCTTTCCGGTCGGGGCGGCCGTGGACACCGAGGAGACCTCGGATAAATCCACTTGCGCCGTTTCTCAGCACGCACGAAGTCATTCTTAAGCGGGGGAGGGGGGAAGAATTTGGCCTGAGGGGCCGGGGTTTGTCACGGGATGTCCGCAGCCGAACGCAAGCTACGTCCCTGACTACCCGGACCTGTACCAGGCTGGGCTGTGGTAGGTACTCTGAAAAATTATCCACCCCTATTGGTACAAGCATCCACGTTCCCGCACTGGTACCGTCATTGAAGCACCCAAGGCGGGTGCCCTTCTCCACGGGGCCCACACTTATCTACACCTGCGCTCATGTATGGTAATGTCTGTGACTACCAGCACCTGGGCCCAAAGGTCCAAAGCAGGCTGTGATGAGTGTCTGAACCTGTTACCAGGTCATCCGAACCCTTTTTTTGCTACCTGCGCCCAAGTGTCGTGACTCTGACCACCCACACCGGCGCCCGCACCCTCGGATACAACATTCGAGTCGCCCTGACAGAGACAAAATTGCCAATTTGGCTTCATTTCTTGTCACTTCACGGCCAAGGAGCGAACTTTCTGGCCAACTATCTGCCCCAAACCCTTTGTTTGACTATCTGTCCAAGACACTTTTGCGGCGTGCGTCGCTGGGTATTCATCATCAGTCACGAGACGCTCTTTGTGTGCACAGGTGTACGGGCAGTGAGTACGTTCTCGGCATGGTCGACTTCGCCGCCGCCGCCGCCGCCGCCGTCGTCGTCGACGTCGACGTCGACGTCGACGTCGTCGTCGTCCACGGAGCAGTGAAAGTCATCAGGAGACGTGGCAACGTGCCAAGCTCCATGCTCTGACGTCAAAATGTATTCATTCCTCGGTGTCTGGGCTGTTACCAGTACTGCCTGGCCTGGCCTTGTGCTCCTTCTCCTTCCTCCCCGCGAATGTGACGCTTGCCGGTTCTGTTTCCACGTCCTGTTCGTTTCATTGTTACGTCACTTTTGCAATATCCTTTTTGCAAACTCTTGTTTTCTTTCGCAGCCGCGCAAGGAGTTTGTTTGGCTTCTTTTAGACTCTGAGAAGACGTCTCTCATTACAATTTTTCAGTTAAGATAGAGAGACTCAAGCGGTAGGGATCAGCTCAGCAACAGCTGCACTGCAGCAAGTGCATCGCGTACTAACACACTTATAAAGTGTTAGTCAAAGACAATGTCCTCAGGACCTCGCGTCACGGACTCTTGCACCTTCTCTATTTGCTGCCACTCAAAAGTTTTTGCACTAAAATTATATCATATGTAATGTGCTGTTCTCTACGCCGAAATTATTTCAGCGTTGTAATAACGTTAGTATATTAGGTCATTTCCGCGCCATTCCTGGTCACAGGGCCGAGAAACACTCAGGGTGTAAGATGAGGAAGGACGTAAAAGTGTTATGATGCTTTTTAGGACGAACCTGAGGATGTTTCTGCATCTGAGCGCTGTCTCATTGCTATATTGGCACAAAATGTATGCTTAGACATATCTTTTTTTTCAATCTACTCGAGTATTCTGAGTGACGAAACACACGATGGAATAGACGAACGTCTCCAACACGCCATGATAAGACAACTGCTACTGAGACGTGACCTGATGAAAGTGTGCACGTACAGCGGACGTTTTGCCATCCCTGTTCGCAACTTTTTGCCCGGAACTGCACGAGACGCATTAAGAAATCGCATAGGAAATGACAAATTGTCTAAAAATGGTATGTCTTAGGCCAAAACTCACACATTATTCATTATATCACATAACTCTAGCAATGCCTCACACTGTAAATGTTCTTCAACACCAAGAGTGGAGATGAAATATTCTTTTCCACGCCCAGGTGACTCCAGAGGAGGGGAAAAGTGCCAATTCCGGCTGACACAAAGTTTTTTAAAAAACTTAGAAAAGAGAAAACAAAACTTTCACAAGTTTGCTTCACTCTCAAGTGTTACAACAAGGGGGGGGGGGGGGGGAAGAACCCAAAAACCCGGCGCGGGGGAGGAAAAGGCTGTGATGAATCAGGCTGACCTTGTTCTTAGACAACAATCTTGTCCAGTACAATAACTTAATGCTGCGCTTGGAACGCGCATTCTTCCAACTGCGCAGCGCAGCACAGAGTACAGGGTGCTTCCAAATCCCCCAGCGTTGAAGCGTGACCGAAAAGTTCACGCTGTCAAGACGTTTTCTTGATTTTCCGTCGAATTTTTGTGCTTTTTTGCGTCTTCTTCCTCCTCTTAATGAGTTTCTTCTCTCTGTTGCCACAAGTTGTACAGGGTGGTGGAGGTGAATTCGAACTTTTTCCCCATCCTCCACTCCGCCCCAGCGGGGAATGACTCGGCTCTTCGTCGTTGCCGCCACCCCTTTTCACTCGTTGGCCTCCTCGAGGATCTGGCCCCCGCTCCTCTCGCCCACCACCCTGTACGACACATGCGTCTCTCGTTAGGTGTGAGCGCATCGATCGACGGGCTGATTGACTCACTTCTGGCACGCCAAGCTGGGCTGGCTGACTAATAATGCAGTGCCACCCTTTGTGGGGAGAAATGGAGCACAAAATGTGGCGTTGGAGAGCCGTGATCCTGCTCCCGTTGGTGTGGGGCCAGAGATAACGCTGTCACCAGCAGCTGGGTTGACAGCACAAGAGTCATGCTCAGGCTCATGACTTTTTCTGTTCAGTGACAATGCTTTTGTGAGTGCAATCCCAGCTTTTCTCTCCCTCCTTTGACTTTCTCATTCGGCAAATTACCCCTTTGAGGAGGGGGAAAGAACAATGTGAGGGAGGCGAAATAGAAATATTACTACAGGGTTTGGAGAGGGAGTGGACAGCACAACCCAGTAGTTAATGTGCTCATTTTGTGCTCAAATTTCGGTTTCTCCATCCATGTCATGGGGAGGACAAGTGGAGCTCAGGTTGTAAATCCTGACTCACAAGTGCAAAGAAATGTCTGTAAAATTGAGTGTCCAACTTGCGTGGGGTGGACACAAATTGTCGCCATATTGGTCATGTTTCCTTGTAGTTTATGCCTCGGAGTTTATTGATATGGGGAAGATGAAACTTTAAAGTCACAGTCTTCCTTCACAGGGTCGGATAGGGTTGCACAAACGCTCATTTGACCAGCGCTATAACTGTACTTTTTAACTGAAGTGAATTCAAATTTTGCAGCTGGTTGTGTTTTTGAACACAATTTTGAAGGTACTTGAACAAAATGTCGGAGCAACCAAGGTATGGGATCAACTTCCCCAAGATGTCATCTTTGCCTAGTCCGACCCTGTTTCCAGACATCTGTCTAAAATCGCTCCAGACCATGGAGGGAAGACATACTTGGAATTGATCTCGTAGTTGCATTTGCATTGTTTGTTGCTCACAAAAATGAAAATTTTGTTCAGATATCTCGCCTAGTCTGGTTGCTAGATGTCAATTTGCATGTTTCACCCTGTGTGACCGCGACGACCACATGAAAAAATTCAGGGTTGCCTAACTTCTCTTTTCCTGGTCAAGTAAATGGCGCCTCTGATGAGTATTGTAGTCAGAAGCATCAAGTGAGCTCTACTTAATAAGAGGTTGATCCGAGTATTGAGATCAACTGAAACGCGACTCAAGTGCACGTTTTAAGCACTCTTCCAGGTCGAATCAGCTGCCCAGCTTAAAATGCCAGACTCCAGAAAAGACCTCGAACTCGAGTTCTTTTGGCTGCGAGTTTCGGGGTCGTGCGAGTCGACACACCTCTAGTCCTGAGACAAGCAGCCTCAGCCGAGAAACCTCCCTGATAAGTTAAGCACGCCTCCGCAGAGTGGTCCAATCTCGCACTGAGATCTTGTCTGTCAAATTGAACAAGATGTGACAAGCGCAACAGTGTCAAAGATGCTCTCAGTCTTTGTTGACCGACAGTTTGGCGTCAAGTGCTGAAAAGTGCCCAGGCCCAAGTTGAGTATGTTCAGGGGCCTCGACTGGAGCAACGATATTACTTGGAAGTGCAGTCAGAGCTGGGAAATATCTGGATGAGGTTATGATTGGGGGGGAAGTAGTCCAATAGCGCAGCCAAAGCCGAAGTCTCCCTCATTCTCCCCTTTGTGTTTATGTATGTGCGTCTGGGTCGAAAAGAAAACAGCTCCACAAACACTCGACTGCTCTGCTTCTCACCCCTCCCCGCTGCTTTCAGCAAATTAGTCCGTCTGTTGTGCGGAGGTTTCGTCAAGCTTGTCCAATGAATGGAACATCCCGGAGAGCACGCGCAAGCTGGAAGGTGATTTGGGGGACACCCTGTACGTCAAAGTTGAATTCTGAACAGGGCCAGCGACCAAAAAAGAGTGGTCGCAGTGCTACAGGGTGACATGACCAACTGGGCAGAGCCTTGATGAGTCACCACCCTGTAGGCAAGAAGGGAAAGAGAAAGATTTGCATACTAATGTGGTGCAGACAATGGGGTGGATATTTGTCATCGCTCATCAGGGGGGGATGGAAAGTGAGGACACAAAAGATATAGCATGATAAATGATATATTGGGGCTCTCAACATGGAGGAGTGATTGGTGTAGTTAAAACTTTCTAGTCAAACAAAGAATAGAATGTTCTAATGCCTGCCCCACATCCATTAAAGTATTATATATTCATCCCACTTGAGACTGTGGTGGCTGCACTATCGTAATGGTTGCGAGAGTCACATGGAATTTGTTCTGCAGATATATTTTGTATGATTTGTGTCTCCTCGCTGGAAACTCCCTGTGTAGAAAAACTTAAACACTTGTGGGGCAAAGTTAAACGCGACTGCAGCTATAAAGTATTTATCATTTACGTTAGAAATCCCGTCGGCAGTCAGTCAAAATGTCTTTTTCGATCTAGCTGAATAAATACATTTCACCATGTTTAGCTCTGACATAACGCATTTTCAAAGAAAAAAAAAAGTTAGATACTTTCTCTTAGAAAATGTGATGTAATGCTTTCATCAAATAAGTTACATTTTCTAAATGTAACATACAGCTGTGGCAAATTACTTTTTTGAAGCATTCCAAGCTGAACGGGGTGTGGCCCAAGCTGATGACGCCGCCGAACGTGGTACAGTCGGACCCGTCTCACTTGGGCTTCACCCTGTATGTAGCTGTTAGTACACAAAACCTCTCGAGCTCCTTTCCTGCTAGCTGACCTCGTCGTCAGTGAAGGAGAATTAGATTGGTAGGACAGCTTAGACTCTGACAGTGCAGAAAGGCTGGGGCGAAACCTTTGGGGCCAGATAAGATTGGAGCCGAGTCGAGGAAGTCTTTGAAAAGACTTTCTCTTGCCGACAGCTTTCGACGTTGTTGTTGTGCGTGTGTACATAGGCAAATCCACTGTATGGCAAAGCTACCATATGTTTTCTGTTGATCCGCACTGTTGTGCGTGCAAATAAGACTAGCCGGAGGCCAGACGCTTGCCCAAGGAGGCCTTATTGATGGAGAGCAGGAAAAAGCTCTTCTGCGAACACCTCATGGAGGACAGGTGAAAATGTTTTTGCAGAGCAGTCAGAGAGACTTTTTTGGCTTCCCCGGTAATTTATCTCTCTTCCTCCTCCCCCCTGCAGAGAAGGATCAAGATAGGGAAGACACAGAACTGTTTCATCAGTCACTTGGCGCTGAGCTTCGTAGTGAAAAATCACTACGAAGCGAGCTGGGATCAAGATGCCAAAATATCGGTGGAGCTATCACAGTGACTCACCTTTTTCTCCATCGTGATACCCCCCAAAATGCCCAAACAGCTCAGTCTTTTCTCTCTTCAAAGTCCTGTCCTAGCAGGAGACGCTACTCGCCACGCTCAACTTGCATTACAGCAGCGCCGTCACGGTCTTCACCGATAGTCTTGAGTAACAAGACTGTCTGCAGGAGGGCGGCGTCCACGAGACGCTCGCTGATCAGGCTCGGGCCGCTCCTCAATCAGAACTCCATCCCGGCGATGACAGCGTTCGCCCAATTGCCCACGGCGGGCGTGAAGAGGGGGGACGGGAAGATGGCTACAAATTGCTCCACCTCAGCTGCAAGGATATTTTGCAGCGAATTTATGAGTGACAGCGTTCATGTTGGCGGCTGCCGCACGACTGAATTCCTTCCTCCCCGGCTCTCTCGGCCCCCCACAGGAGGTCCTTCTTCCTCTTACTTTCTCGCTCGTACCCGAGCTTGGCGGAAAAAGGAAGCAGCCAGCTCGAATCGCCGATCTACAGGGTGGGGGAAAAGCGGAAAGCCTCGTTTATGGAGCTTTCTGCATGTTTGTCTTCCATTTCCTGGGGCGAAAAGTCAACAAATGAAATCAAAAATGAATGTTCAAGGCTGAGAAATGAGACAGCACAAGGATGCATGAACACATTTTGAATGTGCAGGTCTTCAAAAAAGTTTACGTGTCAACATATACGACGTGTTTGAATAAAATTTTCATTTTTGATAGCAACAAACGATGCAAATACAACAGCGAGTTTAGTTCCAAGTGTGTCCTCCCCCCATGTCTGGAACGATTTTAGACAGTTGTCTGGAAACAGAGTCAGGCATGGCACAGAAGACATCTCGGGGAAGTTGATCCCATACCTTGGTTGCTCTGACATTTTGTTCAAGTACATTAGTGAATTGTGTTCAAAAGCACAACCAGCTGCAAAATTGGAATTCATTTCAGTTAAAAAATACACTTATAGCACTGATCAAATGAGGGGTTTTGCAAACTTATGCAAGACCCGGTAAAACAACAGTGCGGATTTAAAATTTCATCGCCACCGGATCAATGAACTCCGAAACAGAGCCTGCTCTATCTATAGGAACAGACTTATTTTTACACTTGTGAATAAGGGTTTTCAAACTGAATTTCATTCATAAACAATACAAGATACTTTCAGTGCGATTAGCCAACAGTAACAAAATTCCAGATGCACTTGATCAAGCTCTTGCCAGTGAGATATCGTTACATCGCGTTCGTGATCAAGTCCGTCAAGGAGTAGGACACTGGTCCTTCTGGAGACCGGGTGAAATAGTCCTTATAGGCACAAAGTTTGAAAGAAAGCTCATTTCTCTCCACCCTGTCCAGGATGACTAAGTAGTTCCAGCTGCGCGTGGTTCTCTTATTTCGAAGGACTCAATCCACATTGGAAAGTCTGACTTGTCACGTGTCAAGCACAACCTTTGGCGCTGAGCTCTTATTGAGTGCAGAAGCACGACTTGAGGTTGCTGACACAGAAAAATGAGTCTTTGGCCATTCCTAGCCCTAAAAAGAGATCAGAGGAGAGAGAAAGACACGTACGAGCAGCGTGGCCTGAACGTCTAACAAGCTTTTTGTGCGCACGTCGCAAATGGGGACAACGCTGGGAAATTAAAAGAAAAAAAAAGTTTCTCATTGAATGGATCAACACATGAGCTCCATGCTCACGGGGGTGCCGTCGTTGCTGTCGTTGCTGTAGTCGTCTTAGCACTTTTTTTGGAGGCTTCTTTGGAGAAAGGAGATCGTTCGTGCCGGCACAAGACATGTAAAAAGAGGGGGGGGGGAGATGCTACTCGACCAGACAAATGTTCACTTGCAGAGAAGTCCGAAAGTAGTGACATTAAAGGAGTTAATTTTTATTTACAGTCTGAGGTCGTCTTCATTCGGTACTTTTGAATCCGACGGTTTCATCGTCACGTGACGTTCTTGGTCGTTACTCACGAGACTCAAGGATTCCAGCGGTTTCAAAAATGGATGCCAAACTATGCGTTATACTTGGGTAATATTCTAATTTACTGTTTAAGACCCGCTCCTCACTGCTACTGACATTGCTTTCAGCATCAGTGTTGAAGCCTTTTTCTGCATGTTGTCTGGTCGAGAATCTACGCTACGCGCCCAAAAAGTACTCGCGTGGCTCTTCTCTAAGGCGCGTTTGCACTAGTGAATCTGTCTATAAGAACATTTGACCCAAAAAGGGTGTTTTTTTGCGAGGGAAACTTTCCAGAAAGTTTCTCCGAAAGCTGAGAGACAGTGAATATCTGTACGATCCCAGCGCGCCCTAACTCTTTGTCAGCCTCCACGACAAGAGAGGATTGCCACGAAAGTATGGAAAGGAGTAGCCAGGGATAAGGAGAGAAAGCAGGAAATGGATTCGGCTTTACAACCCACGCACGAATCACGTTGCAGATCAACGCTGCAACCTCGGAGCCTCGGAGGCTGGTTTTTTTTTTCCTCCCTCTCGCGCTCGTCGAGGCTGCAGCTTGTCCACAGCACGTGCCGGAAAGGTTCTTTCCCGACTCAGTCCTCGCCACTGGATGCTCGTCCTCGACCCGGACAGAAGTGCTTAAAACATTATATGTTACACAACGTGAGTCCAAAGAGTCTGACGAACTCGACGTGAGGCAGACGGACAGGATCCTGAAGTTCAGCTTGCACTTGGGCGTGGGCATGCTCAATGTGTAGAAGGAACAAGTTCAGACTGAGCGGATGTTTGTGACGCAAGGAATCTTCACTTCCCCCAGCCGATATCTTAAGGCTTTGTGATATGTCTGCACTTTCACGCATCCAGATCGATATCAGGCATTCACTACAGCGACGTAAGCAGGCGTGGTTTTTGTCAATAGCAGGGCTGGATTCGTGACCGCTTCCTCGATACTTGGGTCGTGTTCCCTACAGGGTGAGGCAGATGTTCTGCGACTGACCCAGACAAATTTGAAACACTTTTCTTTGTCACGATGAAGAGAGAGGGTTAAAGCAAAGGAGGAAGGGACTTGTTTGATTCTCTTTCCCAACTTGAATTAAAAACGACCTCTTTTTTGCCGCACTGACCTCAGACTTTCAAAAACAGCCTCGGAGGCGGCGCCTTCTTGCTCATTGTCTCCAGTCAGATCCTGGTTTGTCTTGCATGAAACGCTGACTTTCCAGGCTAACGTAAAGCTGTTCAACTCCGCTATTCGACCTAAGTCAGCATTAATGCATATCTTGAGGAGGGGAAAGGAAGCAAAGCTCAGTGGTCAGTGAAAGTAATGTGCCTCACCCTGTATCAGTCCAATGTGTGCGTAGGAAGGAATGCTGCCCCGATGAAATATCCAGCTGCATTCACTAGAGTCTTTCTCGTACTCTTATTATGTAACGTTGTCTGTAACTGGTTCGGAAGAGTCTGTAATTTCGCGATAAAAATCCGTCCCACAAACTTGTCGGACCTGTGACTCGTGTGCGTAGAGAAGGAAGAAGTTAACTTACGTCATAAGGTCGAACCACGAACTCTCCCTGCTCCTCGTGCACGTCGTCGTCCTTGTGACGTCGACCTGGTTTGGCATCGTTTGACGCTGAGATCTGATGTCTACCACTCTGAGCTCTCACTCATGACGACGTCGAACTTGATCAAGCCCCAGGAGAACGAACACGGCGACCACTTCTACTCCTCACGTCGTCCCACCGCTGACTGATGACGTCGACCGCAGCCGACGGATCCGCTACGACCCAGAACGGGACCGTGTGAGTCTGAGAGGAGAAGTTTTCCCCGACCCCAAGTACTATCTGCGCGCACTCCCGCGCCCGTCGCGTTCACTACGACTCACACGGTGCCCGCGAGCGCGCCCGGGGCTTCCGAAGCCCACGAGGGAGAACAACTTGGCAACAACGTCTGGACGGCGAATCGCGCCGCTAAACGCCGTTTGCGGCAGAAAAGCTGAGCCCAACAAAAAGTGCACAGACGAGGTCTTAGGACTCTTTGCGGAGGGTCTAGACTTGGAGGAGCATGATGAAAAATCCTCCAGCGTCGGTTCGTTCGCCCGCCCGTTCCTCTGCAGCCACGGATGGATGCGGAAAGAAGTTAAGACACAAGAGGTTCATGTTTGTAATGCTATTTTTTTCCCCTTCCTCTGCTTCCTCGTGGCCTTGGACGGATTTGCTGCGTGTACAGGACAACTTGGAGCGTGTGCAGAAGTGACGACGATCACGAATGATGAGATCCGCAAAATGAGGCTGCTGAGTCTGGAGGGGAAAACGACTGACGTGGTCCTTTTTTTGTGCCGTGTGAGTCGGGCTGACATATTGACAAGGATGTCCAAAGTGAGTAGTGATGAGGAGACGCAGGAGTTTTTATCCATCTTGGCCTGGGCTCAGTTTAAAAGTACAATGGAATCCCGATGCGAGCAGACTGGTGGTGGAGGCAATTTTACTCCACCGTGGAGCATACGGATAGAGGCACTTGAGAACGTGGGCAGATAGATCTGGATTGGGGCAATCCTTGAAAAGTATTTGGAAAGAAATTGCCAAACATCGACCGTTCAAGCATCATGGCCATCGCAATCTGATGCAGCAGAACGGGCCAAAGTGGATCACGTTGGCATCTAGGGAATTACTCCACTTCTGTGTCTGACCAGAGGCTTTAAAATCAGGGTCAAAAAGTTAATTTATGGCGTTATTTCGGCGTTTTTCTCAGAGATGCAGGCTTAAATGCTCGTTTGAGTGAGTTTCTGGTTCAGGGTCTCATTAACAGCCGCTTCAAAGTCATTTAGAAGGTCGTGACAAATCCTTGCAGCAATGAAGCCCCCATGCAAAGTTACTGCGAATAATGGAGTCTTTTCTATGAGCAAAAACAAGTTTTAAAGCTCCTTTTTCCGGCCATTTTTGATTAAATTTTGCCATGTTAATCCCCTGATCCATGGACATGGTTCACTTATCCGTAGGATTTTATGTAGCAAACTGTCTATTTGCTTTTGGCTCCTTTGGATCTGATCCACTAAAGCGTCTGATCCACCCAAGCGAATTCCACTGCATGAGCGAAACCCCCATATAAGCAGTTTTTCTAGCTTGGCAAAGGGCAATTTCTTATATCTGCATCCCACTGTAGCAATTTTTTGACTTTCTGACCTCTGACATCGTGAAACATCAGTACCGCAAGTTTCGAAACACTCAATATTGAGTATTTCTTCAAGGTGCAAAAAATGGCTAAGGAATTAATAGAGGGGGTAGGAAAAAACCCTGAGTCTTTCATTGTGGAAATGATCGACACCTAAGTAAATGAAGCCGAGACCGAATCGAAAGTCAATGACTTGGGATAATCGCACATGCTGACTCACCTTAAGGGATTAGGACGAATTCTTCGGGAGAGACGTCAAAGAAACAATGAAACTTGACCTCAGTCGTCTTGATGGACGACAGCATTTGGATCGTTTCGGCCTGTTGTGAATCCCAATACCCTCATGCAGTCCTTGAACAGTCGATGGAGGAAGAAGAGCAAACAACGCTGAACCAAGTCATGGAACACAATGCTTAGAATGCGTCCTATGAGTAGAAATCACTGCGCATTGTGGACATGGACTATTGAATTTGTCAGGAAAGTTCACTTTTCAAGAGAGAGATGAAAACTGAACACTCTGTGAAACACCATGGGCAAAGGTGCTGTCGTTGGTCAATCAGCTGTGAAAAATCTTCAGGATATATTTGCCTCCAGCATGGGCAGTTAGAAAGCTCTTATAACAGTGCTCATATTAACATACGAATATAAAGAAAAAAGACTCACCTCCTCTAGATTGACGTAGTTCATTGTGGGAGCAGAATGACAGTCATGGAAAAAACTGCTGCTGCACAGATGATATCTACGGTCTAATGGCTCTTCCCCCCCGAACAATTGTGAAATGCGCATTTGTCCCCATTTTGTTCTGGCTGACCTTGGCAGTGTGAGCACGTAGGGCAGGCTTGGCGCGGTCTCGTTGGCCTGAATACATTGGAATGAGTACGACTGATAGTTGTTCTCCTCATCAGCAGCCAGCGGAATCACCGAGGGAGGTGCCACTCCTCAAAAGTTTGATTGAGCTGGTTGGCTAATGTGGGACCAAATGAGGTCGTAACCAGGTGGAATATTGACGCTCTTGTCCAGGTGTGTGACGTGGTTGACGCTGTCCCTAGTCCAGCTTCGTCACTGAAGTCAAAAGACGCAGTCCAGCTCCGGCTTTGGTCAGAGCCAACGTCAGTTTTGTTGAATTAGGGTGACTTTTCTGTCCTCCTTGTTCGATGGTGTCATGCACTTGAAGTGTCTCGGGTACAGGATGCCCAACGGCGGCACCAACTCTGTCTCCTTCCTGGTGTGCGACGTTCGCCAGTTGCGCTCCGGCATCCAGTACACCAACAGCACCATGACAGTATCGGAGCGGACATATGGAGGTTGCGTGAGCGGCCGGGAACACTTGACGTCCTTGTTTTGGGCCCTAGGAGTACTTCAGCTAGAACCAGACAGTGACAGAAGTTGGCGATGCAAACGAATCACACTTCCACCAACCGGTCTGAGCCGAGTTTCCACCCGTTCTTATTGAACCGGCCAATCGGGCTGATTCGTTTTGCTTCAGTATGTAATGCCCACGTGTTCAAATTCGAGTCGAGCAGTGTTCGATTTGATTCGTCCGGGTGGGAGCTGCCAGCTCGAGCCCATTTGCTGGACACCTCTAACAACGGTTGGAATCAACAGTATGATCAGAGATGCAGAGAGCAAGGTTGTAGGAGAGGAGAGAGCGTCTTTCGGCTGCGATAAAACCTCAGCTAGTCGTCCTCCTTGGATGCGGAGGCTGGAACGGACATTACCTAATGTCCCAGTTCAACGAGGCTGTCCGGGTTGTTCCTCCGGTTGTTTTTCCTCCCAGCATGTTCAAGGTGAGCCAGATCAGTTCGGAGTCCGTGCAGCGCGGTCGAGCCTGAGTTGCAGGTCGATATTATACTTATGCAAATATAATTTCGGATCTTTGTCGTGGGCACCTGCAGGGTCATCGAGGTAAATCAAAACGACTCCCAACTTTGTCCTGAACAACAGATGTAATGTAAAGCTGCATTAGTCTTGATCGTCACACTGTCAAGGTCAGTGTTTTCACTTTGGGGACCCACACCAACAACCGCTGCTCCAATTTCCCTGACTACCCGCTAAATCCCTGCGACTGAGGAAGTTGGAGGAGACACTCTGATCGTACTTTTAATTCATATGCTGGTCAGACCCAGGTCAATTGTCTGAACAAAGTTGTTTCGATTTGTCTCTACAATGCTGCAACAGCCTTTTGTCTCTTGACATCTTGACAATGTTGTCTCTCGCCATCCCCGTGAGTACCTGTTTTGTCCAGATACCCCAACCTGCAATGACGAGCACACCTCAAGCGGCGGACCTGGTCCTGATGGAGGTACCCGCAGAGGAGGAGTCCTGGAGCAAAACCACAATAAAGACCCTCAAAGGCCGACACGTGTGGCTAATCGACGATTTCAAGGACATGGTACGTCACTCAATGCCTTGAAGGAAAGGTCACCTTTTACTATGACCAGCTGTCACCCCTTATAGACGGATATTAAAGGACTCACTCTGGAGTCTTCTCCGTTCGTCGTGAGGGGCCACAACCACTGTTTCGAATTCAAAGTTCGTCTGCTGCCAACTGGTGACCCATACCAGGAGTATGTCGCCCTGCAACTGGTCAGCTTCAATCAGGTCGACTGCAAGGAGCGAGGGGTGGTCATTGAAGCTTCTTTCACCGCCAAGCTCGCCAAAGAGAACGACGAACTCTTCAAACAATTGCGCACGTCCAATGTGTCCTTGTCTATCGACGACTTCCACTGCTCCTCAAAGAAGTTTTCCCCCGCCACGTACGGTGAGGTAATGTCATTCCCGAATGCATTCAAGCGGACTAAGATACTTGGTGAGGGCAACTACTTGTTTGGTGGTCAACTGACCCTTGTCGCCCACCTTCGTATCACTGTCCCTGAGACGTGCTCCTACTTGAACCACCATCAGCTGAAGGCCAGCTCCATGAGGTATGTGTTGTTACCTGTGGTGTCCACAGACACGTTGCGGCTTTCACGTCTGTTCTTTGTCCTCTAGGAGCCATCGGAACTTATTAGGCCTCGATATTTGCAAGCTCGTGGGCGAGGATGGAAAAGACGCCAATGACCTGACTGACTTCACCCTATTGTGCGGTGGTCAGCAATTTCCTTGCTTCAGAGTGTTGCTTGCAGCCAGATCCTCTGTCTTCAGGGCCATGTTCTCGCACGCCAGTGTCAAGGAAAACGTTGACAGGGTGGTGGAAATTTCAGACGTGGACGCAGACACGATGCAAAAGGTGCTTCAGTTCGTGTACACCGACACCATCTCCGGGCTGCTAGGCAATGACAACGGTGATGGCTTGATTAAGTTGTACAGGGCGGCTGACAAGTATGACTTGCCCGAGCTCAAATCGCTCTGCGAGGCACGACTTGTCGCTTCTCTAGCTGTCGACAATTCCGCCACCTACCTGACGCTTGCCCACCTCCATGAGTCCAGGGTCCTCAAGGAGAAGGCAATGAACTTCATCATTGCCCACATGAGCCTCGTCTCTGCGACGGACAGCTGGAAGAGCAATATCGTCAAGGAGCACCCGGAGATCATGCAAGAAATCATCATGAAGATGTGTTGCTTGGATTCCATAAGAGCGAACCAGCGCTCCGAAAAAAAACAGACCCCAGAAGAGTCCCTGAAGTGAGTGGCAGAATTATTCAGACCATGGCAGAAAAGTGCTACAGTTGACGCTTGGTTTAGTGAATCCATCAGTGAGCAGCATGAAGTTCACTAAAATGAAGTTGAAATGCTTCACTAAAGTGATATCTTGCCTGTAGAGGCATGGAACAACTATAAATTTTAGTAACCAACTGGCAATGCTTAAACCAATACTGAAACAATGCTAATTCCTGTAATTTTAGTCATTTTTTCTAGTGTCAGGAAATCATGCTTCTTTGTGTACTCTTTTTTGCATATTTACACTGTATTGTAGTCTAATTCACTAAATCGAGATCCCTCACTAAAATGGTGTTCACTAAATCAAGCGTCCATTGTAGCTTACTACTGCAATTTGAGGTGCCAGAGGGAAAATTTTACCCAGATCTTGAAGTGAGTAAGGCAGAATTTCTGTTTTACCCACTTAGAAGCACGCACTTACTTTTACAACCTACTGGACATTCGAACAATTCTCCAAAAAGACCAGGAGGGGGAAAAGCAAAAACAAGAGCAACTTAGCCAAGACCACGGCCGGGACCTCTCTGGTCCACTCGGCGGCAGCGGACATGTTGCGAGAGAGGTGCCAGATCACAAGTGCCACGTCGAAATGCGTCTTTTGTCTCATCAGTCATCGAACGCTGCATTCACAGTTGGAAACGGCTTTTGTGGCGCAATCGACTCGAATAGTACAGGGAGGTCTAGGTGAATCCGGACTCCACAGAACTTGTTCCAAATCTGTCAGAAACTAATTGGTCGATTTCAATAAAGTGACGCTTCTGTTACCACCGCTTGTCTTGCGTTGCCCTGCATGGGGATAAGTTCTGCACATGTTCCTGGACCACCCTGTGTGTGCACTCGTGGTGTGTGCAGACGACCATTGTATGTAAATGACTTATTATGACGCAACGACCTCCTCGTCCACACAATGGCCCAACCACAGCAGCGAATGCGTAGCTGGGAATGATTGATTTCAGGTTCTTCTGGTCTATGGTCCGCCCGCTGGAGAAGTCCCGGCAACTGTGACACGTGGTCGGACGAGCATGACTCCTCCACATCATACATCAACTCGGCGCGAAACTTTCCTGGCAATCCATATAGGTGTTGATATGCTTACATTCCCTCCTCCTCAAGTACAGGGTGAACAATATTTGAAGCATAAAATCTGATCCCATCGCATTAATTTTCTCCAATAAATCATGCTTTTGACCATAACGATTCCCGCAAATGTTGGCTATTTCTGCTGCGACACAGCCAGTGCGCGGGATCACGCAGACGCTAATCTCCGCCGCCACCCAGTACAATTGCCAGAGGTGCAGCATAGACAAAGCGCACCAGTCGTATGAGGGAGAAAACTGTACAGACATGCATGATGAGAAAAAGTTCTCGTCATGTGAAAATTTTCCGGAATGATGACTTCTCCCTGAAAAGAAGAAGAACCGATGACGACGTCGACGGCTCCGCCGCAGCCGCCGCCGTCGCCAGCAGCAGGTTTTTCTCCTCCTCCTTGTCCTGACATCCGCTTGAATCGACGGGGTCGAGAGGAGCCTCCTGGAGGTGAAAATCGAGCTCTTCCGCTTCTTCCTCTCATGCAGAACTCAAGATCTTGGCTGTGCAGTACAGGCAGGCCGAGAAGAAGAAATTGTTATGAGTGCTGCTACGACATGCAAAAGTTGTCATGGAGCTGCTGTGACGTACTGAGAGTTGGCGTATGAGTCAAAAAAACCTGTTGAAGTCTGTCTTCTTCATACTCCTACGCTCGTATTCCTCCCATTGAGGCATCACTTTTTGGTCGCACAGTAAAGTGAGCCAAGTAAGTACCTAGCAAAGTACCGTATGTCACACTTTCAGGTGACGTTAGGAAACTTAGGCTTGCAAACGAACACATGTAGACTCCGTTAGCACCGTCACACTTTTTTTTAGCCTCACGCTGCACGCAATCTCGTGGGTTGTGCCATCTTTCTCTCCTTCTTCATATGTTCTTTCTGACGTCGCTACATACGTCCGCGTACGTGTCCGCGCACACGTCCGTGTGCCTGTGTAGCTGGCTGGACATTACCTCAGTCGTCATCCGGCGCCCGCGGCATTCGGACGTGTGAGAACATCACGACCGCGCAGCATGTGCGAGAAAGAGGAGAATAATGTTTTTCTCCTTCCAAGATCGCACACTCTTCTGCTGCAAGAAGTTATTGCACCTCCGCCCAGTGGTCCTGGTCCTCGTCGTCTGTCCCTTGCTCTTCTTCATGACGATCCAGAGCGGTGGGAGAGCAATCTTGAGGCAGCCGCGCTTCAGGAGCGATCACGCCCTATACCCCGATCCCTTTCGGCTGGCCCATCTCACTAACTTCACGTAAGACGACGACGTGTGCAACATCTGCACCGCCATCGTGTAGTAGGCAAACCTGTGACTAAAGTTTCTCTACTTAAAGTGACACTTTTTTCTTGTGCGCCACGTG
>JAAUXU010118273.1_pt1 | contig 36281 bp, 36 predicted proteins | sample 7278151 | NCBI WGS metagenome assembly JAAUXU01 (sample SAMN14350113, study PRJNA611818) | marine sediment metagenome | isolation source: surface marine sediment (1.8m) | place: French Polynesia: Moorea | collected 2018-08 | reverse complement strand
GCTGTAATAAAACCACCTCAAATTTCTAACACAAAAAAATTACGAAGGCTGTAACACGCACCGGACAATGTGAGTGGGGTATTTTTTCCGCCTCTTCTCACCCCTTTCCCCCCCCCCCCCCCTCCTCTCCTGTTGTCACCCCACTCCACCCCACCCCCTGAGTGAAACCCTTGGCTTTGGGATCGTTTGGACGGCTTCAGACCGTGCCAAGCTTGACAATACAGAGGAAAGTTAGAACAATTAGTCAGGGGAAAGAGAGACACAGAATGATGCAGCAAAGGCACGAGTATCTCCACCTGTACTGTTCGTACGAGTACTTTAGCGTACACCTTGGACACCGACGGCGTCCAGAATTATTCGAATAGTGCTGCGCAATTGGAGGCCGCACTCGAATAATTTTCAGACCTTTTCTTTCCCTCTTTAGAGCAGAAAAGTCTCAGACAGGACTTGAGAGGCAGCTGAACTCCAATGCATTGCAGGGGAACCTCTGTGAGTGGGCAGCGATGGCGCGTCTCCTGACAAGCGCCGAAGAATTGTTGAGAACCTCTTCTGGATCACTGTTCCGGGAAATGGCTCGTCTTTTACTGCGCCTGTTCCGCTCCACGTTGCATGCAAGTCTTGCAAAACTTGTGCGAATTTTTCATTCGACTGCCGCACCCTCCACACACATACACGAACCTGAGTCAGTCTTGAAGCGTTTTATCATCCCCCATTTTACGGCCGACCCCTGCACATCTCCTCCGCTCATTATAGCCCAAGACTGTTGTTGCTCCTCTTCTCCTCCTCGGATTACCTCCTTTTCTGCTCCCCCTAAATCAGAAGGCGCCGCCACCCACAAGGAAGTCTCAAGGGGTCAGATGTCACGTCTGGCGGAGGCTGCGTGGTGACAAAATTCAAATTTGAGGGTATGCGCTGTAGCAACCACAAGATGTATGATAAGATTATAAACTATCCATTTCTCTCGCTTGTCACTATCAACTTCTTTGTGGAGGCAACAGCAAAAAAAAGCCTCCTGATAGATGGCGATAGCACAAAACCACGACCATTTTTTTTCTAATCCAGGAAGATTGGGCATGCATTGCAGGGGAATCCAATCAAAGAAAATTGGTCACGATCATCTGCTGTGTTAGACCCACCCATAAAGTTGAAAACATGATGCTGTTGTTTTTTGCGGCAACGCACAAATTTGTGCCTCTAAAAAGCGATGGCTTGTGTGCTCATATATATATCTATAATATGGTATTTCTCCGGTGGCGCTGGCGCTGTCTGGTGGAGCAGGACGACTGACTGAAGCGTCTTGCAAGACATTTAAGCTTAAATGCCTCGTTGTGCCTGCCTACGCCAAAGTTTTTTTTTGCGCCACTCTTCTCCTTAGGCGGCGTGCCTTGAGGATTTGCAGGAGAGAAGGCGCCGGCGGACGCCATAAGCCAGGCCGCACTCAGCCCTCTTAAAGAGCCATGCAAAACACCTACGACTGTTTCTGCACTTTCCTCCGTGATTGCTGTGGATGTCGTTGTTCGGTACAAATCGTTGGTCAGCCAAAGATTGTCGACACACACAGAAATGTCGCTTCTTTGTCTCGCATATCACAGACGACTGACAGAGATCAACGTGACGTGAGAGCGAATTCACAAATACTAGTGGGCCCCGATCTCTCCAGCTCCGGCGACAGCAATCAAGAAAATATAGGGTAAAGGACCTTCTGGGGTCCATTCTTCAACTACTACGCAATCTCAGCTCTCCGTGGGTTGGTAGGTACGTGTAGGTAGATAGATAGGTGAGTGACCTCCTTTGTCTCTCTCTCCTTTCAATGCCATTTCTCTTCTCTCTCACGCACATATTTCTCTCAATTTCTGACAATTTCCCTGGGGAAAAGCGGTTTGGTTCGAACAATGACTGTACAAGTGGAGTGCCTCAAATGCTTTAGGATGTGCTGGCAATGGCAGCCCAAGGAGCTGCAGAAAACTACCAAGGCTCTCTGGCTGCAACATCATCTCTACTACGTACTTTTCGCCTACTCTTTGTTTATGCCGTCCCCTCCCAGTGTATACAAAGTGAAGCAACAGTTTGACTGACGGCAGCGGCGGCGGCGGCGGCTCAAGAAGGCAGAGAAAACCGCTCTTGTGAGTTCCATAAAAGAAGTTATGCGCACAGAAATGGCATCAGCTGTTGACAGAACCTCCTCTGCCCAGTCTTGCCAGAGCAGAGGAGCACGGCCAGAGTGCACACGTACGTGCACATAGTACACATTCTTCCACAACAAATGTATGTACTACGAGCATGGATGTTGTGCAATGTTTTAGCAGCTTCACCTATGTGTCTTTTTTTCTTTCAGCTGGTGCTTCTAGTGTGAGGGAAGAGAAGAAAAAGGGGGTAATGTGTCAATATCTACGGCGAGAAGTTAATGTACCCGTGATTACAGTGAGGCCCAAGTTATGACATGCGGTCCACTCTAAATGTTAGAAGAACATTTGTTAGATAGCAGACTTCTCAGCGATGTCCAAGCGTTCACTTCTGAATGCCTTGGTCATGTGATGGCACCACTCTGGCACAGAGTTGCCCACAGGGAAATAAAGTTGATAGGTACTGATGGTCGTGCGTGAATTGCACAAGACGAAAGGCGCCTCAGCACAATTGACCCATTCACTTTTCAAAGTTTCAGCGTCGGCGAGGTAAAAACTCTGCAAGTGCATACGCAACGCGGTGCACGGACTGCAAAATGCAAAAAAAAAAGAGTCAGTCGAGGTCATTTGTCGTGGAGACCATTTTGGGAGTCACGGAGGACAACTTCAGTGCTGAACTTTTCGGCACAGCTGGGACACTTGGAAGTACACGCATGTATGTCTGTGTAAATAGAGGCAGCGCACACTTGTCACCTATATCACTTCCCTCTAGGAAGCACACAGCGCCAATCGTGACAGCAAATTCACAGACAAGAATCACTTCATTGCATCCACTTAATGTGTCTGTAGCAGCACTGAGTCCACGTCACAGTCAGTAGAGCTTACTGAAGGGCTGACAGCCTCGTATTTAAAAGCTCTCGATTTTTATCGGCACTTCGTTGAAGTCAAATGAAGCAGACGCTTTAAAATTATCCATCCAACCAAGAGAGAGTCGAAGAATCTCAGGGTCTCCTAAGTCTTTTTTCTTTTTTTTTTCTTGCTCGCTCCACTGAGAAAGAAAACTACTTTTTATGCTTAGTTTTTTGCCCAGGTGGAATCTCTCTCTGCAACGGTGTTACCTAAGCAGAAACTTTATATATAGCCTCCGCCCTAACGCCAGCATTTAAATGCGCGTATGTTCTGGATGCAGACACGACTCGTATTGTCCAACGTTCGTCTCATCACTTGCTCAGGTTGCGCAATGCGCAGCTTAATCCTATTTAGCAGTTTCTGGCTTTTTCTCCTTGACGTTATCATTTGCGAAAATCTCTTTGCCACCAGGAGGAGAAAAATTAGCCCAGACACAAGTATCAAGGAGAGTTATCGTGACGCGCCGTACTGTAAAAAGTAACGTCACTTCATATTGCCGGCTGTTCTGGCATTCGCTCAGTCTACCGTAGAACATCACAGCACCTACGGCACATTCAAAAATGCCTTTTTTGCGCCATTTATCATGATCTCTCTCCACCCTTGGCGACGCCCTTATTTCCATGAGTGTCAACCAAAGTAGCCAATTACATGAAACGTTGTGTGTGACTTGGACCAGCCAAAAGCTTATGGCAGCTTTCTGCAATGCCTCTATCAAGTAGTCTGAAAATTGGACTTTTCTTCGAAAAGATCCCTGAATTATTCTGTAAGACTGGATGCAAGGAGTTGTTGATTTGGGGATCACTTTTTACTGGGGTCACTTGATGCAGGGATCACTGCATACAGAGATCATTGGCTACAGGGATCACTGCATACAGAGGTCATTGGCTACAGGGATCACTGCATACAGGAACCACGGGATACGGAGACAAAATGGAGGTGAAGACCACTGAATACGAGGATCATTCAACATGGACCGTCATAAGCATTGACGGAAGCAAGCATCGCTCTCAGTAGTCCCAAAGTCACACTCGTATCCACTATACTTCTCCAGGTGAGTGTGTAAAAGTGGACCCAAACTCGCCAAGTTGTGGCAGAATCTGTTGCAGTCGTTGGCCGTGACCAAAGCAGAGCTTCTTCAGCTCCGGAGCATCAATGCGAACAAGAGATGCTTCAAGCAGTGATAATGAGTGACCGAGGGTGAGGAAACGAGTGATTTTTGGCCGTCCTTGGCCGTGAACACGACGAAGAGCGAACACCTTTTGATGAGGACAAGAAGCAAAGTATTTTTCTCGTCTCCCTCCCACTCCTTTGTGCGGGACGGGAATTCCTTGGCCAAAAGTCCCCCTTTTGTGCTTCTTTTTTTCCCACAACCAATTTGCGGCTTTTCAAAGATGTAGGCAGGAACGTTCTTTTCTCCGTCTGCAAGGAGGCATCTATCTTTTCCTCGTTTTAAATACCTCCTACATTTCTCGCCGAAATTCTCTTCTCAACAGCCAATTTTGGGGGGGACTCTCGAAGCTTCACATTTGACCCTCCTTTGCTTGACGCAATCAAAATGGCACTTATGTACGTACTCACATAGAGAAGCCCTGGGAACGTTTTGTTCAGTTGCTGACTCATGCGTACACGCTTAATAATCCATCGACTACGGATTCTTTTTTTGAAAAAAAAAAAGACTTAATAAATGCTGAGTCTTTGCTCGAAACAAAAAGAGCTTCATTTCTTCTTCCACTTCAGAAGACAAAGTCATTTTGAAGAGCTTCTTGAGAGAAAGAAGAACGGTTCTAAAGGCACAGTAAAATGGGTTGGTGCTCTGATTATTGCTTGAGAAAAGTGGCTTCTCCCCCCTCGGCGAGTAACAGTTTTAAAGGGGAGAGACAAAACTTCTTCGCCTTGGGAGGTAGAGGCAAAAATCGGTGGAGCAACTTGAGTGCCGCATTTTCTCCGCCAGACAAGAGTCCAAGGGTTACAGGACTCGACTACTGCGGACCAAGAGTGAGTGGCTCAGTCAGGTACTGGCCAAGTTTGTCTGGTCGACGACTGATTACGACTTTTGTGAAGTCTTCTTCAAGCCACCGAAGGTACAAACTACCCTACAACACGAATTAAATTACCCGGTCATTCTCTCGCGGTCATGTTATTACAAGGACGAGTACGTACTTACGTCAAATGCGGCTCATACGGCGGACTAAGTGTGCAGTGCGCTCATACATACCCCTTGGTGGGGATCGACCGGAGGGACCCTTTTGCACTACAGCGACCATCCGCCGAGGAAATCGAAGCAGTCTTCAAAGCAGCCTTCAAAGCAGCCTTCAAAGCAGCCTTTCCATCAACCAAGGATAAAGAGAGACATTGGTAGTGAACGAGGACTCATTTTGGGGATGAAGAAGCTGCCATTTTTTCTTGTCAAAAGCAACGCAGTCGTGCACTTAAAGATGCCTCCATCCTTCTGTTCGTATTGCTGTAATCAGCATCTTCACTTCGACCAAGATGCAAATGAGTTGCAACGGTTCTAACGCCGAATTGCAACATCCTTCTGCATGACAATTGCCACTTGTGCCAATTTGGCATTGCAAAAAATAGTACTCCTTGACAAGACTGAGAGAGAGAGAGATAAAGAAGAAAAATGGCACTGACAAGTCCGGCCCGATGTCTAGGTTCTAAGGGAAAAAATACCCTGACAGCCTCGATTTCAATCCACTGTACGTTAATTAAAAGTTACCTAATTGTGAGGCCCATTAAATAGGTTCCACTGTAGCACAGTCTGAGACACTCAAAAACCCATTAGCACTTGTGCTCATTGAAGCTCAAGAGGATTGCCTGGATGTAATAGCAGATGGCAATTAGCAATCTGCTGTACACATGCAAGTAGACATATGCGTGCGTTTTTGTCAGGCAGATGCGATGTGACAGTTTCAGACATGATCACCTGCGTCTACCTGCAGATGACCTTGATTACCGTTTATTACCCTGCTATTTTTGATATACACTGTACTGTGCAGCCTGAACTACACAGCTGAGCTTCGTAGTACGTACAAGGGAACAGGACAGACAAAGAGAGAGGTTGCAAATCTGTTGCACTCTTGAGTGATTCCATGCAACTGGCGCAAAACAGAGCAATGAACATTGACGGTAGAAAATACCGGATCAATTGGTATAAAACTCTTTCCAGGTCATAACAATAAAATGCATTTTGCCATGAAATCTGGCCCAGTGCACTTAGTATGTTGTAATGTACTATGCACAGAAAGTACCTGAGCACCTCTTCTGAGCCTGATAGCACCACTGCTCATCATGGTGACTAAAAATGACTTTAGTAAAAGAGATGCCTCAAAGCCTTCTGAACAAAACTTATTTCATTCATATTTTTTTGGTCGAGTAGTTGGTTCTGAGGCTATAGCAACTTGTTTTCCTACCCACCACGGTTCCCATTACAGCACAGAGCAGTGCATCGGTCTGTGTGAATCATCATCGTTTAAGCCTTTCCTCGAAGTCACCTGTTTACTTCACGTTGACTGCGAAGAACACAGAGGACGGGGGGGGGGGGGGACGTCTTAACCATCCCACCACGTCAACCTGAAAAATGGGCCGTCAAGCACAACTCAGGAGACACAATCCTCTAGTGGATGACAACATGAACGTCAGGATCGTTTGCATATCGGCCCCCCTACATGTCTCTGGAGAAGAACTAACGCGTCGCATCTTAAAACCAGCACCAGCATGACCTGACGTTGGGTACCGACGCCTCCACGGACGAGTTTCTCAAGCACAGCGACAACTTGAGCGTCAGGCGCTCCCGCCCATGAGTCTCACCGGTCCCCCAGAGACCCTTAAGCTGCATGTTTATGACGGAAAGCCGCAGAAGACTTTTCTGCTCGATCCATCCCTCAAGTTGAGGCCGAGTGATCTTCGGCCTCTGCGCAAGTGTGAGCGCGGCCTCAGTGGCGCTCCCGCTGCACGAGGCCTGGAAAGTGCCTGGGGAATGCGAGACTGTCGATGTCCCAGTCAAAGGAGGGCAGCAGCGGCAGGATGAACATTAGCAAGTGTGAGAATGTCTTTGCATTTTCTCTTTTCTCTGTGAGAGAGAAAGAAAAAAAAAGCTCAGGTCTCAATGGCTTGAAAATCCCTAACGACCTGTTTTCCCCGTCCCTCTTTTTCACGTGGGCTTAACTTGTGAAATGCCGCACACCTTCCCCCCCCCCCTTTAACTACCAGAAATACGCGTAGTTAACCCAGTTTTTCCTGACTTTTTGCGTGTTCTCCTCCTCGATGAAATGAGAATGCCGCCGACCCCTGCCTTTTTGCCTCCCAATTCCAGATTATTCGCGGTGGTCTCACCGCCTTATCAGTCAACTTACGTACGTCATTCGTAACGAAAAGGGTGGGGGTGGGTGGGCAGGGGATTTAATCTCCCGCTGCCCTTCTGTGCACGGTTGTTACATAAAAACAGAGACCCACGCCAAGTTTTCTTAGCGCAGGCAGCACAAGAGATGATGACTGTAAAAGAGGGAAGGTGTAGTAGCCGGTGCAACAACCTAAGGCTGTCGAACAACAGAAAATCGTCTGCAACAGGGCTGATGCACAGTGGGGGATAACTGGAATCATTTTTTTGGCCGAGATCCTATGCGGTAAAATCTCCAAGTTGGGGGCACTTAAACTTTTGATGTGTGGTTAGTTAAAACACACTTGAGTTCTGTGCCCTAGTGAGCACAGGGTCTTTAACATTCAGTGGGCGCTTACCAACGCCTGTGGCTCTGGACTGTGTTAACCATATTTTGCTGAACAACATGTGCAAGTGCAATTCGGAAAATGCGTCGTTTAATTTGTGGTCATTTTCGGCCCTTTACTTTTCAGCCAGACCTGAGGCGGATTTCTTGAACATATAATTACCGCAAAGTTGCCAACTCAACAGTCACGGCCAAATATTGTTTAAGGAACCCACCAATAAATCGTCAGAAGATCACAATCTCATGATCACGACATAGTCGTCAGACAGTCACCAACTTTGCATTCGTCAAGAAACTCACCTCAGTTTCTATGATAATATGTTGATGGGCTCCTGAAACAATATTTAGTAGCCACTGTTTAGTTGGCAACTTTGCCATGATTACGTATTCAAGAAACCAGCCTCTGGTGGCAACAAATGTCAATTATATGCCTATCAAACGAGCCCGCTTGAAGCCAGATGGGATCGTGATAAGAAAGTCAGGATGGGGTTGGAAAAAAATATATATCTTTTTCACTGGACACCCGCCGCATACATGTACGACAGGTTCAACCCACTGGCATATGAGTGGACTACTACGCAATGCACATATGATATCTACTCACGCAGCTAAAGAGCAAAACTTTGAAAGCTAGCAAAAATCTTATTTCCCCTCCAGTTCAATGTGCATGCATTTGGCATTGAAGCCCCTGGATCTGACGCTTACAAGGATCAATTTCACCAGTTTTCAAAGTGATCGTTGTATCCGGGTTTTTTTTTACAGTGGACGCACATAAGTCTATGTACACCTACGTGTAATGGTACAAAGAGCTCTCTCATTCACTCAGACCCCGTGGCAAACTCAATAAAAGCCTTCTTCTTCGCCAAGCATTTCTTGTCGTACAAGTTTATGGTCTTGTCGACGCACACAGCGCCCATCTCTTGGACCATCACTCATTTTCCCAGGCACAACAGGCAATAAAAATGGTTTTTCCAGCAGATACAAGAAGGGTCCTAAGGCGCACGCGCGCGCGCACTCACAGGTTGCTAACAAGGGGCTTTGTTGTCACCTGAGCGACGGAGGAGGAGGAGAAGAAGAAGAAGAACCTGAATCACCGTGTATGCATCATCTTTGGCAAGGACAAAGGTGGGGCCAGCACAAACAAACAAACAGACAAACACTCGTCTGCTGCGCTGCTGCTGTTGGTGCCAAGCAGAAATGTGGACGAAATTTGGGTTAATTTTGCCTGCCAGGCAAATGCGGACCGGCAGCAAGAAGAGCGAGGGTGCCAAAACAGAGTTGGCTGGACAGGGGCAACATTTGGTGATTTTCTCGTCAAATTTGGAGACCACAACGTCGGAAAGAAGAGATGACAGAACTTTGACCATCAGAAAGAAATGAAAAAGAATAAATTTGAGAGAACGGAGGACATTTTGCTGAAACATCTGGTAGTTGATCGTGAACGATGTCCTCAAACTGAGCTCACAAAGCTCAGCAGAAGAGCAAATTTCACATACGTTGGCGTTGTGACTCGTTCGAATGCTTCAGCAGTACGATGGATGCCTTGGACGTTCAATTCGCGGCCAGTTTGCTCCAATCGAGTCCACTCGTCTCTTGAGACTATTGACACTGGCGAGGAAAAGATGCAGTTTGAGCCAAAAGTGTCATAATCACTGTGGTGAATGCAATTTTTAGTCTCTGACAACATTATGGAGTGTGACGTAAATAACAAATTTCTTCCATGGTGTACGCGAATTGCAGCACTGATGTTGTGCACACACCTATGCTATCAATGAGAATACATAGCAAATCCGTCGGGATTTTGCACACTCATTGTGACTCGATCAAGCTGCAAATTTCTTCTCCCAAGTGCTAAACTGGAGGGCATCATCGTGACGCCATGTAAGGCCTGGGCGTTGTTGCTGCTCCTGCTGTCGAAAGTAAAATAAAGTCAGGCTGTAGTAAAAGAAAAAAAAGGAGGGGGGGAGGCTCGTGCTCTTAAGGGACATAAAAAAAACCAACTTCGTGACTCACGGATTCAGGTGAAAATGGGGGATCTAGAACAGACTTTGCACGTCATACACTAGAAAAGAAGCCTGAGAATGTCACGTTAGAAACAAGAGAGCCATAGAATTGCTATCTTAGTGTATAATTGGAGCCACACACGCACTGTTCATAGTAACATTTCTGCGAAAGGTACGACTGTCATCATGCCGACCGCACCGTCCATGCACCAGTACGTGGAGAAGTGGATTTTTTTACTCCCTTATTTATTACTCGATACACTTGTATTTACCCCCGTCATGCAAGTTCCAGGGCGCTGCGCTCACGTATGGGCGGCCACGTTGAAAGGCTTTTGTTGATGCCACCATCGATTAAAAGACTTCTCAACGACAGACTCAACTGGGAATAGAGGTCCGCAGAACAAAGAATTGCTCTGTTGTCGATTTTTCCGGTGGGATCGGAGGCTGCTGAAGAACCAGTGAATGAGTGTGGAACCCCAGACAAAAACACTTAGTCAGCTTTACTTTCAGAAGAGCCTCCACTGACAGCAAGTCAAATTTGATCAACTCCTTCTGAAATGCTCAGTCAGGTGACTCATAAAAAAAAGAGCTTTAGTAGACAGTGAAAAATCGGACCCTTTCCTGGAGAGGGGTGTAGAGAAGGGGGGGGGGGTAAACAGCCATACAACACCCATAAAGTTCAGCCCTCCAAAAATGGGCGCCGCTGATTTCAAAGTGTTTGTTACACGATAAGAGCAGAAACTTCTTCTCCGGGACACTGACACATCGTCGAAGTGCGCGCATGCGTCTTCTCCTTCAATGCTTCCTTGTGTTGCTCTCCCCACTTATTTGTCTACCAGTAAGAAGAAGCCATTCCTCAACCCCTTGTTTTTGCCGTCAGGTAGAGGGGAGAGAAAAGCCTAGGGGCGCGAGATGATGATGACGGCCAAGATCTTCCTCTTGTGCTTCTTCAGCTTGTTTCTCTCTCTCCCCTGCCTTCTTATCAGTGCTTGGCGGATGTCCACTTCATTTAAGCTCATTTGTGGCCAGGCAACGAGGGGGAGGCAGACAGTTCGCTGCCATCTTAAGGGAGTCTCTACACGGGCCCATTTGGAGCTGCGCACGGTGAAAGCTGAACATTGGGGGGGGGACCTTTTACTATATCTGCATGCCATATTGAGTGCAGCACTCCTTTGGAAGACATTCTAGTCAGATGGAGTGAAAAAGTCATCAGTTTGGGGCTGGCTACTGAAGTCCTTCTTGGGCAGTACAGCTATATAGTACTGGAGTACGTAGACACCTTTTTTTGGTTGGGGTGGGTCAAAAAACACTGTGTCACCAACTGGCGTGAGGCAACAAACCTCAGTTGCACTCAGACAGGTTGCAACATCTCCGATTTTTGGTCTCGCCTCATATGCATTTCGCATAAATAATATGCATATTGATGCATTCCATACGTATGTATATTCAGGCATTGGTAGACTCCAAAACTGATGTCCCGACACACCTGGGCAGCAAGACTTTTGAAGCATCCAATGCAGACCCTGTCTAATGCGTGTCTGCCAAATCTGCCAGGGCAAGCGCGGCCTTAAGGATGAGAGAGAAGAGGAGTGGTGATGAGAGAAGAAGAGAGGCTTTTCGCTACGGTTCTTCACCTACCCCGGCTTGGGGGTTTTTCTTCGTTTCATTCTACGGTAGAACAACGTCCTAAGTCTTCCCTTGTCTCCTTGAGTTTAAATCTTTCTCCTTGTCTCCTGTGACTAACAAAGGAGCGATTGACGACGCAACAACGCTCTCAACTTTGTCTCTTTCTTTATATCTCACAAAGCAAAAATTTGACCCAGTTCGACCGCATATTTTGATTTGCAACGATTCGTGTTTTTCAAGCGAACCGTGGAAAACGCGAATCTGCTAATGGCCCATTTAGCTCTTTTCTTTCTCTGGGCAAACGGGGAAGACACTGACAAATAAATGAAGCTTTAAGTGAATAGAAAACTTGTACTTGGAAAGATGACGGCGAGATGAAAAAAAAAGCAAGTTATCATCGTCTCCGTCAGCGTGGCCAAAATCACCTGCACATAATTTCAAGGCAAAGATCTGAAGAAGAAGTTAATCTCCTGTCTGGGGTAAAATCATCCCTCAGGATTCTCAGTGGGCAAGTCTGTGACCATAGCTTTAAAGCCTAAAAAAAAGGTAACTTCTTTCTTACGTCGAGGCCAGAAAAGTTCCAAGGTGCGTACAAGACTTTTATGGCAGACTGGGCACTATTGCAATTTAACGCGAAAAAAAAGAAGTTTTGAGGTGCTTTTTCCTACTTGATCGAGCGGTGTCAAAACTTGCTTTGTCAGGAGAAAGTGTGGCAGTTTTACATAAAGCAGGCAAGAACTGCGCTTACTGTTTCACCTGAGATCTTGGCTAATTGACTCGCACTCACTCTACCAGAAAGCTACGTAGTGCGCAGACGCCGACTCCTCGTGCACCTGGAAGGACACTTTGCGCTGGTCAAAAAGCTCAACACCTCAGGATCTCCGTATGCACGTGGCAAAGTTCAGAGTCACGCTGGAGGAAGCCACCGAGTGGCGAATGTGGCCGGTGTCTCAGACATCGTTGCCTTGGACACCGTTTTCCATCACGCATTTGAACTACCACGACTGTGTCGGGGACACCGACTCGTCAAAGGTGGCTGATTCGGCCAATGACGTCTCCAAGGGCGTTTCCATCACTCTGGTCATTGCACCAGACATTGCTCAGTCTGGAGCAATGGAGTGTTGCTCCCACTTCTCTTTGTAGCTGCCAAATTCTATTAGAAAGTGTCGATGAGATGGCAATCCGTGTTCATTTGTTCCTCGACCGGTGCTTCCTGGTAACACTTGACAACACCGGGGAATTGTGTCCCCGGAGCATGAACATTTGATGGGAACTGTGTCTGAGACAAAGTCTCTTGGAAACATTCGCAACTTGGTACCAGAGTCTGAAACCGCCTGAGCGTGTCCAAAGATTCCAGACAAAGGAGACATTTGGGGCAGAAAATCAACTCTCCAGAAACAAGCATAAGTACGTAGTCAAACTGGGCCAGAAAGAGTGCGACAGCTTCGAGATCAAGTTTGGGGGCCATTTTCATGATCGACCGTATTTTAACGACCTCTGATCATGCTGTTCTTGGTGGAGGTGGAGTCTGTCTCTACTTGGCCAGGTCCAACTTCCGCATTGGAGTCGATCTCTTTCCCACCACTGCGAGTCCATCAATAGTCGGCCACAGAAATGTCTGTATCTTTCGCACTCCACCAATTGAGTGCGGCAACACCAGCTATTGACACATTTGAGTATGTAGCACGTAAAAAGAAATTGCACCCTGGGCTGTGTACTTATTTTAAGTGCCAGCTATAAAGGGTCACGAGTATTTTTATAGTTTAATGGGCAAAGTCGAAGCGCCTGCTAAATTCTTGTAAGAGATTCTTTCTCTCCTTGAAAAGAAAGAGATTTAAAGCGAAAGTTACGGTACTTTTATTTACTGCTGCTCCCCTCGAACGACCTCTACCAGCTCTGATGGCTCCTTACGGGTGGGGAATTTATCTTCCGCCCGGAGGAGGAACAATCATTGAGGCAAGAAGCTGCGATGCAGCTTAAATTGCGGAAATGGAGTGTCTTTAGCACCTCTCCTTAAGCTCCAAAGCTTCTTCCGACAAGGGACGAGAAATCTACTAAATGGCTTCTGTCTGTCTGTCCGTCTGTCCGTCTGTCCGCTCCACCAACTGACCTACAGTGACGTTCCGTGACCTGTGATGTGCGCACCACAGGATGTGACAAATGCGATCCTGACACTCAGCCCAAGCAGTCGGTTTTTCTTACATCACCCTTCCTCTCTGAGAAATTGCTTGGTCAGGACTTGGGCTGGGGCCCACAATGCCCCAACATTTTGGCAAACCCGGCCTCCTGAGCGACAGAAACCGAGCAAATGAGAAGAGCAGAAGGACCCGAGGAACATGGGGAAGCATCAGTAGTGATACACCCTGTATAGATACAGTTACCGTATGACACAGCTTGTGAAACTCATCACCTCACAGAATCTTCCAGTTCAAGTGAGTGAAAGTAAGAAAAAGTTGCGTCAAGAAGACGAGTTTCCTCGTCTTTTCTCTTTTTTTTTCTAGAGCGATTTCTTTTTGAGATTATGAAGGCCCTAATTAGGAATCCCATACTTACCTGAGCAGACAGAACAACGTCTGCCGAGCAGTGTCAGCAGGTAGCCATCGACCAGAACGGCCAAATTCAATGCCAAAAGTGGCCAAATCACTGAAGAAGAATTTTTTGGAAATCGGCCAAACACTAAAAAAAGGGTCGGCCCCAAAGAGTCAAGCACTACATAAATCTCCCTCGAATTCTCCCTGCCAAACCTTGTTCAAAACTTCCAGAGACACCCAAATCTGGCCGTGAAAACGGCCATGTGGCAACCCTGCGCGGAGTGCCAAGACGGCAGAGAGGGGATTTCGATCTTAATGAAGTTTCTTAGTGATGAGACGAAATGACCGATTTTGATCGGGTTAATGACAGCGATGTAATCACGAGAGAGCGAAGAATTATGGGGCAACGACACGACAGAGGCTTGTTTCTTTTCTTCTTTCGCATGTGCCGTAGGATTTTCTTCCGTGAGATGGAGACTTTGTTTGCCTCAGCCTCGACTCCTCCGGCGTCCACGTCCGCGAGCTGCTGCGCGGACGTCAGCGTGTACACAAAGTGGGCACGAAGGTCGGCGAGTGCGCGGAGCAGTCGGAAACGCCACGTCCAAAAATGCTGCTAATCAATTTTGCGGCAGCAACGCGGGCAGGATCACGAAGCCCGAGCAATTTCCGAGATGAAAATCGCCCTGGGCGAAGCATCTCAAAGGTCATTCACAAACACGGTCGAAAGAGAACCTCGAGGCAAGAAGGCACGCAGGTATTTAAAGCCTCAATCTTGACAGCAGCAGAAGCAAAGTTGATTTAGTACTGTTCCATAACACAGGAGGGCGCGGTTACACGGGCAGATCTTTATTTACAGACCGGGGGATTCTCGCCTCCACGCTGGGAGCGGTGGTGCCAGAGGCACATGGACCAAATGGTGGCCATGGCAGCCGCGCCTTTAAAGGGGGCCCTCTACCCCCTCTAAGCTGACATGACAGTCGTCGTTTGTTTTCGATGCCTGTGCCTGATCTCAGCAAAGAAAAAGTACTTTTCTCGGACCTCTAAAAGGGATGCTTTTGTTGGCAGGAAGCAGAGAGGAAAGTTAAAAAAAATGGATCCATATCAGCCTCCCAGATCTCATCACGCTGCATTCCTGCTGTCCGGCAATAAAATTCTGTCGGCATTGAAGGCAAGAGGAGCAACGACAAAAGGAGAATAATTTTCGGATAATCCATTCAAGAATGAAAGGAGCAAAACGGTGACCCCTTTTCATTCCGATAAATGTCTGCTCCACAGGGTGCGGAAAACGAAATGGGAACTCTGTCTCCAGAGGGCCTTGACAAAGCCTTTAAGAAGCCAGTGTCCAGTGGTCTTTTGCTTCGTAAATGATGACGTAAACTCCCGAGGCAACATGTAGACAGTTAGAAGTGTCCGATCTCCTCCACGGCCGTGCCCAAGTTACAGCTGAGACAACAACAGGGATCACAGAGTCAACAGTTCGAGAAAAAAAAATGCTGTCTCTCACAGCCTCAACAATGTTGCCTAATTGATCGATTAGGAGAAGTTCCCATTTCATTTCCCGCACCCTGTACTCCAACCCCCTCCATGGCCGTAAGAAATGTGCCCCGGCTCATATAAGTTTGTACAGTGTTTCTCGTCTGCAGACACTTCCCCCCCCCTTGTGTATACGGATAAACAGTCCACAGGAGAGTTTCTGGTGTCGGATTGAATTTAGGGAAAGTGGGGAGGAGGAAGATGGCGGCAACGAATTTCAGCCCAGTCATTAATTTTCTCTCCCTCACACAGCGACATGAGAAAGCACTTTTCGCCCATAATAAAGTAGCAAGTGCGCATCTCTGCTCTTCTTCCTCCTGCTGATATCATTCTCTATCCATCTCTGCGGACGCACAACGAGAGTGGAGCCGTGCACACAGAAGATAGGGGTATTAGAAAGAGTTGTGCAAGCGTCACTTCTTCTGAACAAATTTTTACGTCTCCACCACGGTGACAAATGCGCGCTGTCACCTTTACAAAAGTAAAAGTTTTCCACGACGCAGTAAAGCTCGGGGGAGAAATCGATTAAATACGAAGAGCGAGGATCTGAAAACTGCCAACTCAATTCTCTGACTTGCTGGAAAAGAGAAGTCGATGAGTGTCCAAAGTTCACCTGCAAACTGGGGGGAGAGAAGACCTATTTTTCCACAACCAATGGGGAGGGGACGAGAGAAAGAAATTGCTCCTGAAAAGCATTTGAATGGCAAAAGTCAGACACAAAGGATTTATTCACGACGTCGGTGGCGGCGGGAAATAATCAAAAGGAGGGTGATCGATGAGGAGAGCAGGGAGCAAAACCTTTCTCCACTCATAGGTTAAGTTTGGCGGAGGCAGAAAAGATTTCTGGAGCCCCGGCAAAACGACAAAGGGTCTCTGAAGGCCAGAGAGAGACAGAAAAGGCTGAATAAGTTGGCGCCAATAAAGACTTGTAATTAGCCTTACTTCCTTTTCTCTCGATTGGGTGTCTTTTCTTTCTCTCGATCTCTCCCCCCCCCCTCCTTCATTGTCCACGCACACAAACGTGCGTGCGGGTTGATCGATGGGGTTGGCGCCCGTCATCATCGTCGTGCGTGATCCTCATGATGCCACCCACAAAGATCCTCTTTCTGTTCCTACACATGAAAAGGTGTCGAGCAGCTGGAGGCTTTGTCAAGGGGTCAGCTCTGATTACCGAATGGGAGACCCCTATTTGGACGACCTACTTTGTTTGTCAGCGCGTACACAGACGCACAAACAGACAGACAAGTGATGTGCTGATCTCATTACCTGCTGAATATAAGTGCTGTAGGCGCTGTAACCTGCCCGTGCTACACAGGGTGTACCTGGAAGTCGGTAAAGAAATTCTGCACGAAAAAGTTTATAAAGTTTTTCGTTTATGCTGTTACATTAAAAGAATAAAGATGTTGAATTCGAGTTAGAGACGATGATGATCTTGACGAAGTAGTTGACGTTGTAGACATACACTGGGGATACGCACGTAGAATGCACAATACCTGGAGTCTTTCAACAGAATACCTAGGTATCTCGGGAAATGAGTTTGGCTGTGGAGACCAAGGAGGTGGAGTACACGAAGCATCTCCTCGAACAGTTCTGCATCGATTGAACCAAACTTATCATCATACAGGTGAGATGTTCCCTGAGGACAGACTGGGGAGGGTAGGGTCCTCCCCATCGCGGTTGTCAACAAATGGAGGAGCCCAGAACACACCACCAGCACCAACCACTTCGTCAATGCGGCATCCCCTTGTTCAGCCTCCCCAAGAACTTCATGTCAGCACAAGTGTCCGGCTACCCATGCCATAAGAATGGACACAGACTGGGGTTGCCCTCGACTCGAAGTTTTCCTTTGTAAATCAAGTCGAATTACAGGCCACTAAAATCGGTCAGATCGAATGGGTCGGATTTCAAGCCATGACTACGCATGGGCGAAATATGTCTTAATCTTTATGTAGTGATGACATTGCCAAGTAGCCAAAAATGAGCGATAAAGGTTAGAAACTCTCTGGTCCCACTAATGAAGGATTCTTTTCTTTTTCAGTCCAATCAAATCGAGTTAACTGCTGGACTTGAATGGAGCTTTTTCCAGTCTGACCAGATTGGAGCACAACCATGATGAACACTTGTGGCAGGTGTGTCCGTGTGGGAGGATTCGTCCACGAATATGTCAGAGCTCCTCTTCCTCTGTCAAGACTTGTTTCTTGTCTACTCAAAGGTCTATATCTTTTACATCACAGATGGAGAGAGAGGAACCCTAACTTTCCCCAATAAGTGTTTAAACGTTCTGCCTAAATTGGCCCAGCTCGTTGATGTCCTCTTTTCTCTCTGCTGAGGCTCCACTCGGGCTCTGCTGAGGTTCCACTCCGGCTCTGCTGAGGTTCCACTCCGGCTCTGCTGAGGCTCACTTGGCTCCGCTCCGGCTCCCTTCTGTCTCCGCTCCGCCCAGGTAGGAAATTAGCTATATAAATCAGGGCTTCCGTGTGGTGCTTTTGGGGCCGCCGCCATTACACGCTCTTAATGGGCTGATGGAAGATTTACACTGGGTGTAGCTATTGGGACAACTATAATGGCGAAAGTCCTTAATTAATGTGAGCAAATAGTGCGTCAGATACGCTGGGCGGAGGACCGGAAAATGCACGAAGCAGCAGATTTAATGGTCGGTGCGTGCGATCGATCACAAATCTTTGCTGGCTCCATCCATTAGGAAGAAAGAGGATTTTTCATCAAGAGCTACATGTGGACTCCGGGACGACATGTGGAAGAGCTGGCGGGGAAAAAGGTTATTTTTTTTAAGCTCCACACGGTACGAAGACACTGGAAGAAGCTCTACTCAGCATCCAGTGTTTTAAATCACCACTTGTTAAGGTTGAGGAAGGAAGGAAGGAAGGAGGAGGCCAAAAAGAAGTTTTTCATGTTTCAAAAGTCGCATTGTCCTAAACGAAAGAATGGTGGTGCAACTGTTGCTGCATTTTATGAGAAGTCTTCAAAAGAGTTTTGCTCCTTGAGACCGCTCGGGACGGATCTGATTAGGTCATTGAACGCCATCCTCAGGCCCCAAAATTGTTGCTGTTGCAATAAAGATTGGGGCGACTGATATGATAATTGGCCCATTTTGGAGGAAGAGGCTACTGTTCCGCTACGTGTGGTGGGATGGAAAATACGCTGGCTCAATTACTTACAGAACTGGGTCGACTGGAGGGAGGTGCATTTCGCGGGGTCTGACTACAACAACAACTATGCATGTACACAATATTCATGTTATGCTGTGCACGTAGTCACTCTATATACGACGCACACGCAAGCTGCGCCAATTTTGCGCTCACCGCTCAACTTTAAGGCTTTTGCACTGCTCGGTGAGAGCAAAAAAGTTCAGATGAAACAACTGAGCTGCTCGACGACCAACTTGTTCCCCCCCCCCCCCCCCCGGCCTCGATTGGAGGACGCCAGCGTCGTCTTGTCCTCCGCCACCGACCTCAGCTCGTGTCGAGTGACTCCAAGTCCCAGAGGAAGATCTCACCTACAACACCCAGTACAGCGAGAACGACTTTCGTACCTGCAGTAAGTCCACCACCACCCCCGAGCTTCACCTCGAGGGGTCCCTCTCAGACGCAGCAGACCCCTGCGCGCGCACCTCAGTGGATAAGAAGAGGAGGCGAACATGCAAAATGTGGTGGATTAATTTAAAGAGGAGGGCAGAAGAAAGAATTTCGCGCCCTCGGGGGCTGTTGAGGCACTATCTGTTTGTGTTGCTCAGGTCTCTCGGCCTCCATTGTTCTCGGGGTCGGTCGTCTTTGCTCAAAAGGTGCGCTTACAAGAGGGGAAAATTGGTGCCCGGAATCCTCTGGGGACTCAGTCGTTTGTGACGCGACGTCGATGTGGAACCCTTCAGCTCATGTAGAAGAATTGTCCGGGATAACCGCACCTTAAGCCCCATTGTGGAGGAGCGCCTCAAGTTTCTAATGGGAAAGATCCAATGTACACAAGTACGAGGGTAAAGAATGACTGAGAAGATATGTGCGCGTCTGAAGAAATGAACGCTCAGTGTAGGAAATGGTGGAAAAATCTGCGGACAATGGCGAGGAGCGACTTGACAAGGCTTACTTGGCTATTAAGATTCCTCGTCTGTATCTCAACCCTTGCTGCTCATTGGCAGCCCTTGGCAATTTCTTCTCGCTCTGCCTTCATCACTTCACCAGCACTTGGCATTATTGCCTCAGTCTTTAACCAGGAGGATGAAAAAAATAACAATAATCTTGCTCATTCCTCGATCATTGGGGCGAATTCTTATGGTGCGAGCAAAAAGGGTCTGGGCAGCAGAATGTTGTTTCCCACAATTCTCTCCCTGTCTCCTCACGCAGCTTAAATTTCCGACACTTAACTCCTTCATCCACTTCTTGATGTCGCCCCTCACCTCAGCTCAGTGGTCAGTGGCAACAGCTGTTGCCGCTGCTGCGACTCGACCTACCTCCTGGACAAGTACCTACCCTACCTACACCCGTCTACCGGTGCGTCGCATGTGGTGGACACCGGAATTTTGCGTGAACAAGTTTACAAAATTTAGTATATTTTAGGGGTTTTCTTTCTTACATTGCAATTTTATTACGTCTTTGCCAGTTTCAAATCAGATTTGGGGCTATTGACTTACTTTTCGTCTAAAATTCCGAGGCCTTCTAGTACATGCCATAGGTACATGAAAGAGAATGCTACTAGTACAGCGCGCACTGTCCGTCCGGGTGCTCCAGTTAGCACTCGTACTCTTCGCTACAGCCCACCCAATTCTTGGCAACTTCGTGCTGTCCGTCCTTATAGTTATACAGGGTGGACCGAAAAGTAACCTGATCTAAGTGGAGTAGTAGTTGTTGCTCACGCTGTGTCGGACTTACAAAGGCGTGGCAAGACTCATTTGAAAGAGGAAATTTTCCATTTGGGAAAAAGGGTTCTGTCAATGGGGCCAAAATCAAGTGATTTGTAGCCTCCAACCATTCTTGCTACATGGCAAACTTGTGTTGGTGACTTCATATTCATAAGCTGATGCAGAGAAACATGCTGATGTTCGACTGGAGGATGCAACAACTTTGTTAAACCTGGTCCGATGTGCGAAATGATTCTTGAAGAAAAAGTTTGGAATCTCTTCTTCCAACTGAGCCGGGTCGGGATAGGTTAGCACGTTCAAACCAGCCTTTTCTAGCATCGGGTTACCTTTGGTCCACCCTGTACTTTCGTCGGACCTGAGTCAGGTGCTAATCCTTATATTCGTGGCCTCTTCGTGTCCTGGCGCCTACTTGGGATTCATGGTGCAGTGGGAAAAGCTACACGCACTTGTTCGCTTTGTCCAGGCTGTCCTTACAGTACCTAGATGCGAGTGAGCATGGTGACGTGGACGTCCTCGCTCGCTCCACCAGTCCTTCCCCAAGGCTGCCAAGACCTCAGCAAAGAAGGACAATGGCAAGAATAAGTACAAACACGGGTTGCCCAGAATTAACCTACTTAAAGCAAAGAAGTTTTCCCATCAGTTTCCCTGCAGGCTGTGGATGAGTGCGTGTGTGTACGCGCGCGCGCCATCCTGGATGGTCGCAGTACCTGATGCCTTGGGTTCATCATACCTCAGCTGGATTTGCCACAAAGAAACTCTCTCCCTCCTCCTCCTTAAGAGGCTCTATTCATCGTAATTAGCTTCCCTTGACTTCTTGTACGTCTCGGAAATCTTGCCCGCTCCTCCTCACACCCAATTAAGCAGCAGCAGCAACAGCAGCAGCGACGGCGGCGACGGCAACGGCGGCAACAGCGACTAAATCGCCTCCAACAACCATTAAATGCGGCCCTGATGAATCGACTGATTTCTCCTGGCCCGTGGAGAATGGAAAATGCTACACTCAATCTTTCTTTTGCACTTTCAATGAGAGAGGAATTAAAAAACAAATTGCGGACCCCTCATTGTTCCCTCTGTCTTCTGATCCTCGAATTCAGCGTGAAGAGAAAGAAATCTCGTGTCTTGGGAGCCGCGGTCAAGACTACACAGAAAGAATTTAAATCGGAGTTAATTAAGGAGCGCTTTTCCTCCCTCCTGGAGGTCACTTTTATTTTTCCCATTGTTCAGCCAACCTCCCGAAATCCTTCACCCCAAACATTTTTTCGGACTTTTGTTGCTGCTGCCGCCAAATGGCGGAGGACTCTCAATTACTGGGTAGAGATGTGGACAGCAGATTGGGGGAAGGCTGTGAGGGGGTGAACTTCCCCCCCCCCTTCTCCTCCCCGCTCATTTTTGCACTATGCGGCCATAAAAAGTGCGCGCATTGAAACAGCTGATAGACATCTTTAATTCAGCCGGGTACGACAGCCTTGAAGTGGACGCGAAACATGGCAATGGCGGACTTGCAACAATTAAGTCACTTATTTACTGTCCGGCACACATTGCGTCTGTGCCAAGTTGTTTGTTGGATTGTCTGAGAGGGCAAATTCGCCTGCTCCCTTGTTCAACTGGCACTTTAGATAATCCTCTCAGGGCGGAGAGACAGCGAGATGATTTTGACTGGCCTTAGTCAGGCGCCGGAGATCAAAGAGTTGAGATTTCTCTCCTCCTCCTCTTGATGACTTAATGTGAGGCTGATGATAATGACGACAGTGATACAAGAAACGTCCATTGGGCTGAGAGATCGCCAGGATCCAGCACTCATCAGCAGAGTGTTTGCAAAGAAGCGTACCCATTGGCACTGAGAGCGACGCTGCACCAATGTAAAAGTGCCGAAGGTGAGCTCGGTCTCCCAGGACACGCCCGGGGTGGCGAGAATTGCACCGCTTTATTTCTCTTCGCCTCAAAGTTTTCAAGATGTCGCCGGTCGGTGGAGAAGCTGTTTATTCTGCCCAGCGCTGCCACCATTCATGCACGCGCGGGACTATGGGCACAGCTTGATTATTTGTCCTTAAGTTGGTATCTGAAGAAAATCGCAGCTCAGACTCTTGTTCGCCTGGCGTGACCACGTCGGCGGCCGTCGCCGCCGCTGCCGCCGCCGCCGCCGCCGCCGCCGCCGCCACCCTCTTGATCTCCGGAATGCAGGGGAGAGGAGGAGTAGGCAGAAAGGCAGCTTAGACATCAGATCAGCGCGGCGGTGAGCGATGATACCCATCTTAGCCCACACTCAACTCCCTAAGCAAATGGAAGAAGAAAATGGGCGAGCGACCAGAGCGCCCGGACCGGACTGGCTGTTTTTGCCCCGACAGGGATGGGGGGAAGTCCAGACAGGGGGTTTGTTTTTCTCCGCGGGAGGCCAGGAATGAAAGAGCCTCCGAGAGGGATCGATCGTGTCCTGAGCTGTTTTTTTGCCCCCTTCTTCTTTCTCGACGTCCTCCTCGGCTACTTCTCCAGTTACAACAATAACAGCATTAGCACCGACGGTTTTCCACTTACTCCTCTGTGTGAGAATTGTGTTCTCGCGCATTTAGCGAACAGGTGCGAGATGAGAAATTAATTTTTCCTCACTCTGTGTCTGTCTAACGCACACATTGGGGAAAAACAAACCTGGTCGGTGTCATCGAGATGAGGGTGAAAGGTGAGAAGTCCATCCACTCTTCCCCAGGGTCGGGTTTGCGTGTATGTAACTTTACCCTCTCAACATCCCCCTGATTGCCATGTGATGGCGCAGCCAAAGTAGAAATTTTTCTCAATCTCTGCGCTGAGATCCCAAAATTTATGGAAGCTGCGACCCCTATTAGGAGCAGCCATGATGAGAACTCCTCTTTTTAGGTGACATCAATCTGCCTCAATTGCCCCAATTTCAGCTGCTCCACAGGGAGAGTATCGATCGCAGAGTCCGACGACCTTGAATTTTGGGGGTCTTCTATCCGAGCAGCAGGGAAAGATCTTGATTTTAAGTACCTGTCTGTCTGTCTGTCTGTCTGCCAGCACGTCCGTCCGTTTGTAGCGTTGAGTAAAAAAGTGTCCGAAGTTCTCTTGTACTCAAGGTATTTCTGACTCTACTCATTCATCGTCCCATTCATTTTGTCCTGCCTCAATACTACTGACTGCGTCCCTCTCTCACTGTCCCTTCTGACCTCCTGGAATATTATGAACAAAAGACATTCATTTTTGACACACACTAAGCACTAATTAAGGGTTCTTTTAATACCAAAAGCATCAGATGGAAGTTGCCAGAGTGCATACTAATAAATTGGAGGAAGAGCGTTTTGTACAATTCCAAAAAATCTTCAGCTCAACTTTATTCTGCTTGCAGAATATTAGCACGAAACCGTTTCAATATCGTAGCTTCAATCTTATGTCACGTTCCACGCTTGCATGGAAATGTTATCGCTGTATGTATTTGTCCAACCTGGCCTTCGAATGATACCAAACTGATGTACGTGAGTGCATTTGGGGCGAATATCAGCATGCTTGGGCAGCCTTAGAAGCACATAAAGTTGTTGGCAACCACATTTCAGCATTAATTTGGGTCCGTCACCGACTGTCGCTCCAGTCGAGGAAACGTCTCTTCACAACAGACGAGCCGACGGCTTGGGGAGTGGCGCTGAAGTCCGACTTGTCAATCTTCCCCCTTAACCACTGGCGTCTCACATTCTGAATGGTCTCTGTCAACTCATCTGATCTGCATAGCAGCCGCGGAGGTCAGCCTCATCATCACTGTCGTCACAGACCGGGATGTCCTTCCACAACTCCCAGACAGGGGAGCTACACTCTTCGACTGGAGGATCCTCTGCGTGTTCAGCTACTTCCACCTCCACAGGCACTCCTAACTTTGGTAAAAAAAAAACTCCTCCACGGTCTGCACACCAGGGAGACCTCTGGAGGCAGCCTCTAGTCTAATCAAAGCGGCACTGAGCTGCTGAGGCAACAGCGTCATAATCTACCGTCAATCACGGGCCGTGATCGTCAGTTTCATCACCATCATTGAGCATATGTACGGATACGGTGATGAACTCATGATTAGTCAGTGAAATCCGCTGAAATCAGACAAATGAACTGTTAAGCTGACGAAATTTTGGGCTCCATCAATGAGATGCAGAGAACCTCAAGCGACGGAAACTGCCAGCTGATCCGGCAGAGGCACAGAGAGAACTTGTACCTGGAGACACAGAATAGCTTGTACGATGGAAGCGTCAACTCTGCCAGCGCCATGCACAGGTGGCGCCCCAAGGGGAAGGGTTGAGCAAGAAAAACTTTCAGTGCATATTTCGCAGGAGGCAGACCTATTCTCAACCATGCCTATGATTGTCTTAACTGCAACCTCAAAAAAGCTACTGAAGCTTATGCTGGGGTCAGAGTTCCACAGGTTCATCCTAGCTGAGATGCTGCTGTTGCATGGGAATAATGATTTTTTATACTTTTGACACAGGGTCGCTCCCAGTCCGGTGACCCTACGACATCAAAATCATAAGATTGGATAGAAGCACCTTTGCTCAGCTGATTCTCAGAGCTGCCAGGTCAACTTTAAGAAGGTAGCTCATAAACTACGCATTTGTCTTAAAAGTGATTCAAGTGTCTTCCGTTTTGAATTAAGGTGAAAGTTGGAATTAAGGCTAATATCCAAATTTAACCTTTTGCAATTTCAGAATACTTAGGATGCAGTGAAGTTACTATCACAGCAGAACTTCGTGGGCTGACTCATATTCCTTCCGCCTTGGGCGCCACCTGTCCAATCTGATGTAGCCTTGGGTAAGAGACCAGTGGCGTCATCTGTAGGGAAGAAGTCTCACATATGCTTGATGTTTCGGCTTGAAACACGTCTCTACTTCTTTCCCTAGTAGGAAATCGAACCCTCGCATTCTTCACCTGAAATAGGTGCTTGAGCAGAGACTGTGGTATTCTGTGATCCAAAAGTTTGAACCGCAAATTGCGGTCCGGCCTCGTTGAACTGACGATCCAATCTGCACCTCAGACAACTTTTGTACCGTGTGGTTCAATACCCGCTCTCGATTTTAAACCCTGGTCCAGATCGCAGGTCCACCAACCGTCAACCAGACAAAGTCTGGTGACAATGGTGGTGGCCACATCGCGAAGGGCCCATTTCAGTTACTCCAGGCAATAACATTTCGTTGCATCATGTCCAACTCGTAGTTCTTGATGGCGTTTGTCCAGTCACGCCGTTGTCTCAATTTGAGTCTCGCTCTTTCTACGGCACTGTCTGAATTGACCGGCCAGCTATTTTTTTTTTTTTTTTTGAATAGATTTTCACTCGAGGCTCTGCCTAGACCTCCAGGCAATCGTACAACTTATAGCGGACTTTTCTCACTGAATTTAAATTTCCCTCTTCAACGTAGAGGTGGGTCGCATGGAGGCTGAGGACAGTGGATGGGTCCCTAAAGGTTCTCGAGAGCGATGGGAATGCAGTGTCCCTTGCCAGAACGTAGTGCCACCTGAACGTCTGAGAGTGGAACTACGACGTCGTGAGTGTTGAACTGGTCATGCGCTGCAATTTAGCCAGCTTGGTGTCCACCATCGCCAAAGAAAGCTATATTTTTAATTCAGCATTTGGTGCGCGCGCATCTCACGCTTCTGATGCTTCCTCTCGGACTTCACCTTGTACTTTAACATCCTCGTTCGTGCTCTTGTACTTGTACTTCCTCTGGCTATCCTCCTATTTTGAGGATCCGTCACCACATCCTCCTCTTCACAGGCGACATCATCTTCTCTGCAGCCCCTCGCCAAGCAAAGGACAGAGCTCGTTTTGACTTGTCCTCCTCCACTTCCAGACGTAGGACTAACCTGGACTTCTGTGCTGAGTATATGAACAGTAGCGGGAGGTGCTCAGCAAGGACTCGTTTGAGATGCAGCACCGGCGGATGGGTGACATATGCAGACTAGGACTAGACGAGGTGGAGACGTCGTCGAGTCGTACTTCTAACGGGAGGAAGGAGTGACTTCTGAAGCAAGTTCTCGTCCACTCGCGCAGTTTTGCGGCCGGTGGCGCGTCCCGGACGGCTAGCCCGGACGCGAGCAACGGGACAAAGGAAAATCACAACAAAGGCACTCACGTGCTCGACTGATATTCTACCTACGCTGGATATTCCCACTTGTCTTCCAGTGTCACCAACTTGTCCACGTTACTTAGCTCAATGATGACTGCAGCATGGTCCTCGTCCATGAGGCTGACCGCCGGCCTGGTGCAGCGAAAGACTCAGTGCTTTCGCTTGTTGTCGCGTGCCATCTCCACCTCGCGCGTTCGCGAGCGCGTCATCACTTCGAAGTTCCCTGACGTCCACCTGTCCGAAAAGGATTACTTCAGCTTCGTCTTCTCCAACATGAAGGACAAGGCCGACAGAATTGCTCTAGTGCGTACACTCAGTCATTGATATCTGCACGTGCTGTGTGAACTGGGTCATGCGTCATATCTGTCAAACAATCACCTGCACCAGGTGGACGGCATCACAGACGAGAGCCTGACGTACTCGGACTGTCACCGCCAGGCCAAGAACTTTGCTCTCTCGCTTCTCCGGATGGGTGCTAAGAGGGGCGACATCATGGCTCTTCTGTTGCCCAACTGCTTGCAGTATCCGGTGGTGTTTGCTGGTAGCGCCGCGATTGGCGTGACTGTCACTACACTCAACCCCGCGTACACGGCAACCGAGGTGCAGAAGCAATTGGCCATCGCCGATGCCTCCTTCGTCGTCACGACTGAAGAGTTGCTGCCCAAGCTGGAACTGGCGGAGGACAGACTAGGACACCGGGAGACTATTCATATTATGATGGTGGGAGGTAATGCAGTAGTTTTGTCGAGCGCAGCGACTTTCACGTAGTTGCACGTTACGACATTGTTTCAGAAAACAGCACTAAATACCAGTCCGTGGAAGAACTCTTGAATGACGACCTTGACGGTGAGATCGACTCCTCCGTCATTGATGTGCATAAGGACATTTGCGCTCTTCCTTTCTCATCTGGAACAACTGGAATGCCCAAGGGAGTCATGCTCTCTCACTTCAACATTGTGGGCAACATATGTCAGACTGCCTATGCACCGCCGGAAATCCAGCTCATCAAGCCTCCAACAGGTGGCGATCAGAGATGATGTATTTCAAAGTTTGCAAATCATTTTACCTGTGGACTCGTAGATACGTACCAGTCATCCACGATCTCTGTTCTACCTCTGTACCATGCCTTTGCCTTGAACGTGACTATGGGACCATCGCTCTTTGGGGGAGGCCAGATGGTCATCATGCCCAAGTTTGATCCTGCCACATTTGTTCGCGCGATGGAGAGACACAAGGTGCGCGCTAGCGCCATCCTTTACGGGAAACTTGCATCATGCATCCTCCTTCCAGCCAACGTACCTGCATCTGGCCCCTCCACTGGTCTCCTTCCTGGCCAGCCACCCGTCGGTGACTCCGGACCATCTCTCGTGCTTGGAGCACGTATTTGTGGCTGCAGCGCCTTCGGGCCCGTCGCTGATCGCCAAGTTTAAGTCGAAGGCTCCTCATGGTGTCGTGTACCGAGAGGGTTGGGGGATGTCGGAGACCTCTCCCATAGTGCTCGTCACACCCCAGAACGATGAGATCAACGGGTCCTGCGGGGTCGTCGTCCCTAACACCGAAGTCAAGGTTATCGATGTCACCAACGGAGAGACCTTGGGGCCCAACCAGAGGGGAGAACTCTGCGTAAAAGGACCACAGGTAGCCGATGAGTTCAAATAATACAAGTATCAGTCTTCGGTGAAATCGCTACCTCTATTCTACTTGCAGAATATGGTTGGTTATTTCAATGATCCGGAGGCTACCAGGAGAACAATATCAGACAATTGGCTCCACACTGGCGATGTCGCTATCTTTGATGAAGGGGAACATTTCTACATCGTCGACAGACTGAAGGAGCTTATTAAAGTCAAGGGCTTTCAGGTATTCTTGCATACACATTAGTCAATGCATCCTCAGCTAATTGCCAATGTGCAGGTGGCTCCTGCTGAATTGGAGGACTTGTTGCGTAGTCACGAGGCCGTCCAGGACGTAGCCGTCATAGGCATTCCTCACGAGAAGTAAGTATTACTAAGTGTACAAATCTGAACAAAATGCGTCAGAATTAGTGTCACGAATGAAGCAAGTGGGCAACGAACGTGATCGGCCCAAAAGTTGCAGTGTTCAACGTTGCGTTGATGACGTGGACAAATCGATTCCTGTGCCTGGTTGTTTTAAATGACAAATGACAACATTGTGTGAGGCATCCAATTCTGACGCACCCTGTACCGCAAGTTATGCGGCTTTGGTATCAATGATTCTCGATGAATCACCGTAATGCTGGTGCCATACGCACTCCTTTCAGGTTTGGCGAAGCCCCAAGGGCTTATGTGGTTGTACGTGAAAGCCACTCGCTTTCCAAGGAGATCCTGGAGGAGTTCATGGCCGAGAACGCGGCGCCCTACAAGCAGCTCGTGGGGGGAATCGAGTTTGTCAGTGAAATACCGAAGAGTCCCGCTGGAAAGATTTTGAGGAAAGACATTCTCAAGATGTACGTGGAAAGACAACGACAGTAGCCAACTTATTTTTAACTTTTTCACGCGATGACTGCACAGAGGAGTCTATTATTGTTTAAAAACCACACCGATGAGAAGAAGGTTCATTGAATTACAGTACGATGTCACAAAAATCGAATATTTTACTTCTACTAAAGAGCGAGGGCGACTGGTACATGGAAAGTGACCTTCATCCTTGGTCTGGCCATCACCATTTGATTGTCACTGAAGATTCCCTCAAGATCCCAGTCCAGCCGGACTAAGAGCCACGCTGTTGGCTTGCAGCCTCAGCAAGAAAGTCGGCCCACTCGAGTCCTCGGACGTCAGACTAGCCATGAGGAGAGGATTGCTGAGACCGACCACGTGCTGAGGCTTGCAGAGTCGATGGTAAGTGCTGGAGATCACTTCGTCCCCCTACTTCTTCAGGTCCAAGTGTAAAAAAGTGGCAAGACGTCTACAGTCCTCGAATCCTGACGCTGTCAGCTCTACGTCCCTTTCCCCTGACCTTGCGTTTGTCTAAAACCTTCTCGACTGGAAGCGTGATAAAGATGGTGGAGGTGAGAGCCCTCACCTTGTTAAAGGAGTCTTCAGAGCAGGGCTGCACCCCCCGAGCACGTCCGCACCCTGACAGCGATCATCAGCCTTGTTAATCTCTCTCTACCGTCAATAGTGACGAATATGGCCAGAGTTCCCGGGCTGACCTCATCCACTGAGACCATGTCCGGCTGGAAGGAGCGCTCAGGCTGGAAGCTGGCAAGCTTGCGTTTGCCGCCACACTCGACAGCGGACACACCAGACCAAAGACTGTGGAGGCATCAACGAGAACTCTTCTCACAATACGTTGTATTTGGCTAATTCAAAAAAGACATCATTTTTGGAAAATTCCATAGGGACGGCCGGTTTTTTTGGCCTATGGTCATAATATTAGTAGGATTTTAGGACAGAGCTCCCTGTTTTATCCCGAGTAATTGGTCTACATTGGCAAAGTCCGGAGCAAATTGACACTTGACCGTACTTAGCACGCTAGGTCGAAAATTGGTATTCCTTGTGGGTGTCCAAGATTTGTAACTGCACATCCTATGAAGACTTGGTACTCAAATGAAAGTAAAAAAATGAGTCTTATCTATGCCAAAATCCATTTCAAGTTGTGTAGTATTGCAATATAAGTTATGATTTTTTTTTCAGGACCTGCTGTGAAATTTTTTTCTTTCAATCTGGAGCATGTCAGTATTTTGGTGTGTGATTTCACCCAGTTTGGCAGCTTCTGACAGCCTCAAGAGCTGAAATCTTTATTCCCAGTAAATTTACATTAGCTTCATACATAAATCCCAAATCAAATTGGGCTTAGGCAAATGCAACTCTTTGAAAAAAGTATTGACTAGATCTTCATCATTTGTCCTCAGGTAAAAAAGACAGACCCCACCAGTGAATGTCCGAAATTGACCCCTTTTCGACCTAGCCTAGTATTTAGTTACTTTTCTCCTTTATTTGGATACAAAAGCCCGGATAATGAGACAATTCACAATCAACCTTAGAATTTACCTAAGAATCGATCAATGACTGATTGCTTATAGGACAAGAAGCTTTCGGTTCTGGCAAACTGATGAATAAAAATCTGTTCATCATCAGTCATGTCTTTGGAGAACAAGTCCCCGAGACCATTTAAGTCGCCCATTGCCTGTGGGGGCCTTGACCTCCTTGTCCTTCTCATCTTCTTTATCTGAGTCCTGTTTCTATATCCCTGCCATGACCTCATCAATGGTGTCATCGTCTGAGGGCACATATGCAACTTGGATGGTCGTCATCAATGGAAGCCCAGGCATCAAATTCTTCCCTGGTCAATGGAAGACCTGCGGCAGTGCCGTCACTGCTGGCGGTGGCGGTAGAAATGGCGTCATTGGTGGCAGCGCCATAGCACTTAAAGAGGCCAGCATGACTCCAGCAATTGATGCACTTGTCACTGACCTCATCCCAGGTGTCCTTCAGGAAGGGGGCGGCAGGGAGGATGGCGATCTTTTTCGCCGAGTCCAATGCTGTCACCTTTGCACTGCTTGTCTCGAGTTTTTCCTCCAGATGCTGGCACATACTGAAACCATGTCTTTGCTGCTACAGGGATACTTTTTGCCTGATCTCTTTTGATATACTGTGCTATATGGACACAGTATTGGAGTGGACTCAGATAAAAGAATTTTTTTTCTGTCACACGCCGGTAGAAGCACAGACAGTTGAATTCTACGGGAACTTGCATGAATCACTATCACTACGAAAGTCTTGTACCCTGGACCGGTTGAGGAGGACATATGAGCACTCCTCGTTGACAAAAAAAGAAACTGAGAATGAAAAGTGTGATATGGCTACTGTATCTTGTGTAGGTGATAAAACTACACAGTGGTGTATAGTTTCAATGTACTTAGGCAGTCATTCCGAAAATGACACAAAATCCTCATTTGCTGTCTACTTTGGCCACTGAGTTAAGGATAATTTGTGGATTTTTCCTTGCACGATCTGGCAAGAACTGCAAGCTCAGTTTATTTTCATTTCAGACACTCGAATTCTCGCTGCGTTCTGAAGATCAAGTAATTTATCCAGTAACCGATGTTGAATAGAAAGAAGGCGACAGGAAAAGTCTTTAGCGCGTACTCGTCGATCCTCTCCAGGGACTCCTCACCGGCCAAATCCGTCTCGTTGACGTCGCCGTAATCGGACCCGCTGTCCATGGCCGCGTCGGTCATCTGGCCGCCAGCCGCGGCAGGAGAGACGCGGATAATCTCACGATGGCGCTATAGGTGTAAAGCAATTTTTTGGTAAAGACGCACGCAAACACGGACAGATCAGGGGACGTCGTGGTCGTGATCAACTTGCTCACCGACGATGAAAGAGGGGATACGCGGTATCTGGTAGTCACGAGCCCCGCCGACAGGGGCACTTTCTGGATACGAACCAGTGACTGACCGAAGGTACAGCCGATCGTGGACACCTTGGAGCTGCTCAAGTCGTCGACACCATGAGGTTTAGGATCGATTTCCTTGGCCGATGTAGGCGACGTCAGAGACTGGATCTTAACTCGCTCTTCCAATGCTCTGGATTCCTCCTCCTCCTCTTGTCTACGCCGTTTTCTTAAAGATTGTATAGAAAGGATCAGTTGAATAAGAGTTCCTTTACTCTCACCACTTACTTTATGATAACTTTCTTCAAGAAGAGTAAGATTGCGTACTCGCCAACGGCCCCCAGGACAAAAACCATGCACCCGACGAACCAGATGTCCAACGCATTCAGGGTTGAAGATCTTGGTGACCTCTGACTGCAAGAGAGTGTTGCTAATCCAGTCAAGTACGAGAAATTCTTCACTTACTGCTCGCTCTGATACGTGCCGAAGACTACGAGCAGGAGTGTGACGAGCAGGACCATCCTGCCGGGCACGATGTAAGGCGGGATGAGGAACGAGATCCACGAGAGGCAAACGAGGCACCCGGTAGGCTGAAACGTCTGTAGGATGTGGTCCAGTTTGCGCCGCGTCAGGTAGAAGCACGCGTGTACCTGCGGCCACTCGCGACCTGTGTGGGAGTCAAGAGCTTTAGAGTGGAGAAGTATGATTTGTGCCTAACATATGCGTTAGTAAAAAAAGAAGAACCTTCAATGTGCAATGACAACAGCAAATCAGGCTGCATAATGTCTTTGGAAGCATTCAGGGTTGGTGCTACTTGACTCTGAGAAAAGACCTCTCCAGAAAGAAGTGAAGTCAAGTGTAGAACCTTTAAACTACGTACAATCTGTACCAAAAGTATCGCTTCATGAATAGGTGTTCCGAAGCCTGCATCAGGGTGTGTTTTGGGGCAGACTGTACAGTGTTCATGCAATCTACGGCCAACAGAGTTGAACTTCTCGTCTGGCTTGCTCTGATCCAAAACATACTACTAAGAGACGAATCAATTTCGCTGCTCACGCAAGGCCAATAGAGACCAGGTCTTGACAACTACAAAGCATCGGGCGTGACGTCTTCACCGGGAGTCGGCTTGGGCTGCTCTGCTGAGGCTACCTTAGCTACACACCCTTTTCTCAGTGGTGACGTCACAGAAACTTGGCTCAAAATGCGCAAAGATGCAGATCCAGTAGCCTTGTACTCACGCGAAATTGTGGATGTAAATGAGAGGTTCTTGTCCTGGTGCACGCTGATCTGCGTGTACTGCAGCGCCCCCTGGCTGAAGTGCACGGATGGTTGGAGATAGATGGACCCGGAGAAAGTCTGCATTGAGATGTCGAGACCGTCTGAAAGAATGTTTTTGGTCATTTTCTTAAAAGGGCAAACAAATCCGCACTCTTCTCCAACTCTTGAGTCTAAGAAACATCATGCCACGACCTATTCATCAATGACCCCTGGGTTGTTCAATTGTGTGTGGCATATGCGAGTACCGGCACTTCCATGCACACTTAAAGTACTCACGTCATAGGTGTGACGTTGTCGATGAGACACTTTGTAGGCCTCAGGAATGTGCTTTCTATTGAGTGACGGACAAGGTGCTGAGGCGATAAATGCTGTGCAAGAGGTGCAATTATGGCTCGTCAACAATATCCTAGGCTAGCTTTTCTCCAGTAATGGACACCTGTCTGGAGGGCCCGGTTATGTGCTACGGGGGTGTGTCTCGTCGGAAATGCGATCAGATGCCGGGTGATCAGTATGACTTGACTATGCGGATCACAATAAGAATGAGCGAGTACTTCAATGGCAGTGAGTTGTATGGCTGACTGGAGGGCTCAGTCCCATGGTCCCACAGCATTCACTAGCTTCAATCTCGCAAAAAATAGCTTCTCTCTGCTCTGGAAGCATGCGTCAAATTGCTATGGTGGCCTTGTAGGATGCACCAGGCGAACCCTGAGCGGGTTTTCTTTAATTAATTGAAGCCATCTAATACCCAAAGTGCGAATACCTTACGTAGTCTGTCCGCGGCTGATTTTCGCAGCTCATTTTGAACATTTTCGCGGCCGATTTCCAACTTGGCACCGCCGATTTCTAGCTCCTCCAGCTCTTGCCCGTGGTGAGCGCGAAGTGAGTGGTGGGCGCAACGCACGTAGTGTGAGACGTAGATAGATGGACCCACTAATAGAGCTTCATATTTTTGCCATTCTTTCCAGCGTATGAAGTGGTGCGCTGGTACTTAGGAAAGTTAATACAAGTTTGGTGCCTTTTTCAGCTGATTATGCTTGTGTGCAATTCTTTTATCTCTTTGAACAAAATGCTTAAACTCAAACATGCCACGTGACTGAGGCCTGGGATAAATTTCCCCAAGATTTCCTCCTTGCCGCATTCGACACCGTTCCCAGACGCCTTCATAAAGTTGTCCATGCCAAGAGGGAGAGTCACATTGAAAATTGTCTTATTAACTTATTTCTGTTCTTTGTAGCTGTCAAAAGTTAAGTTTGTTTTCGGACAAGTTGACCACTTTGGTCGCTAGGTGTTAATATGTGTGTATCCAAATTCATTCATGAATGAGGCTTTGCTTACTTGCGCTGAATCTAAGCCTGCAGGCCTGAGCATCGAAGGGGTATGCGTCGAAGTCCATTGGGCAAGACGTCTTGATGCTGACGCTGCGGGTGTTCACACACATATAAGAGATGCAGAACTCAACTTGCTTCTTTTTTACCTTTGCCACAATTCGAAAGTCTTGTTCCTGGAGAGCGTAAGCGTGGCCTGGTCGTCGATGGCCTTGTTGACGACGAACCTGCGCAGGCTCTCGATCCACAAGTCAGGCGTCCAGATCTTATCCCGCCAGTTCAGGTCCAGAATCACTTGGGCGTTCTCGTCCTGGCAATAGCAATGTCATATGTCAATATGAATGACATTCGTGTCATAACACTGAGGCTCACAAAGGTTCCCGGGCTTCTCCTTGTCTCGTTGAAAAGAATCCTTTGATCTTCCCACATTAGGTTAAGCTCACCTTCTAGCTGAAGTTCCTACACGCGAAGCAGCTTGAGGAGTTTTACTGTGATCTAGAATAACCTTTGCTTTTTTTACATTTTTCTTATCGTTGACGTTTATGATCTCTGAAATCCCCATGTTGAGCATGACCTTGACCGGCTGTGACGGCGGCCGGGCGGTCGCGTAGTCCGGAGGGAGGTAAAAGTCTGGGAAGCTTGAAACGGTCTCAGCGCTGAGGATAATTGAACGACCCTTTGCTACAGTCAACAGCCCGTTGAAGATTTCCATTACCTTTTGATTGCGCAGGCAGAGAGCAGGATGCCGATGAGTATGACGACCTCGACAACCTGACTTGAATCCATGAGATGCTGAAAGATGACTTCAACATTCAATGTCTGAAAACACATCACAGCTTGTATGATACTTCTTGCCACACTGTTCCTTTGGCACTGAGGTTGCCATAGACAAATTGGCTATGCGTCACACTTTGTATTGTCCTATATACGTCAAGCTTTTTAAGGAGTCCCCCCCCATGGGCGTATGAAAGGTAAGAACAATGGACCAAGGTACCTAGCTGTTATATTGTTGAGTACAGTGCACCTGTCAGCGGCCGGGGTGCCGCGGACATGAACGAGGTGTTCGTCGAGGACAAGAACGTCACCCTCTTCCTCACTGTCTTCCGTGGGTCCACGTGATAGAGGTTGACATATTGGACTGATGGGCGGATTTTGCTTAGCGACGAGAGCGTAATGGACAATAACAGTTTATTATTGGAAACTTGGAAGAAGCCTCACCCATCTCTGTGTACAGTACAGAGTAGTATACGGTGCATAGCACCTCATTTACTGATACGGGGCTCTGTTGACACAGACCCAAGTGTTGACTACGTAACAGTAACCCTGGTCCTGTACACAAACAAAAATGTGTAGATACGCGTACATGCCCTATATTAAACTAAAAGAGGCGTCTACTCAAAACCGCCCTGACTCTGAGCAAACCCCAAAAATCTAACTTTCAAGAAAAGCTTGAAATAGGGTTGAGGTCTGTTTATCGGGGTTTCTCGTAACTTTGGTGCTGTCGCGCCACTCAGAGGAGTACACTTTCGTGTAGTTGCTGCACGTCCTCGTCGTTTCGTTGGCACAAGGTGCTACTTCTATCCTGCATGATATATTAACCGTATTTCACGTGCGGGAGAAACCAGCACGTGGCACTAGTCATTTGCTGTAAGAGCCGGAAGAGTAACAAACATTTTAGTTCATACACGAATGGTTATGTAAAGTCCATGCCGTAGGTAATATCTGAGGGGCAATACGCAAACAAAACCATGAAACTTCTAGTGCGGAATGACGGAATGGCCTTTGAAAATTGCCTGAAATTTTCTTGTGATTAAGGCCCCCCGCCCCATTTTCGATGAGGACCCTCCTGAACCACGGCACGCAAGGCGCCCCCCCCCCGGGGGGGGGGGGGGGG
>JAAUXU010037282.1_pt1 | contig 36285 bp, 42 predicted proteins | sample 7278151 | NCBI WGS metagenome assembly JAAUXU01 (sample SAMN14350113, study PRJNA611818) | marine sediment metagenome | isolation source: surface marine sediment (1.8m) | place: French Polynesia: Moorea | collected 2018-08 | reverse complement strand
AGGCGATCGAGTGTTCAATAGACAAGACCGGTTTCCTGGTGTTTTCCACCCTCGTGACTCTTGACGTTAGTGTGATTGACACGGGGGATGAGTTTTTCTTGTTTTGCCAGTCCAGGAATTCCTCTGTTGGAGAAACAACGTGCCGCCCTTGCCAACCAAGTCCGCCAGATGTGTCCATAGAGTAGAGGAAGCGAACCAAGATTAAGACAAATTACTTGTCTTAACCTTGACATGGAAAAAGGCACCAAGTACCTTACTTGTCTAGTAAAATGACCCCTTGTGTGCATCTTGTACTTGTGTAACCCATTCACTCGACAAACATGGCATTGACAGACGTATCTGCCTATTGAAACAAACCCTACGGACATTTCTGAGCAATTACATATGGCTGAAGTGTCGGTCATCAAGCCTTCGGTGTCCTCCGTCTTCAACAGCATGTCGTACGGTCCATCCCCAGAGTCTGATTCAGTGGCGCAACTCTGGCTGGAAGATCACGACAGGTAGTGTTCGATGACCATAAATGTTGCTACTTAGCACGACTTCTATAGGGCATTTGGTCACTTCATCAACAATGAGTGGGTCAAGCCCGATGGTAGAAAGACGCACGAGGCCATCAGTCCTGCTGACGGGAAAAGGTTGGCCACCACTATTCAGGTAGTAACGACGTTGCCTAGTTGATGCGCTCTGGTCCTTGTGGACTTGTCAAATCGACCTCTCAAAAGGGTACCGTGGAGGACGTGGACTTGGCGGTGGCGTCCGCACGTCGTGCTTACGCCAGCTGGTCATTACTTACGTCCTACGAGCGCTCGAGACACCTCTACTCAGTCGCACGCCACTTGCAGAAGCACGCGCGCCTTCTTGCTGTCATCGAGGCGATGGACAACGGAAAGACCATCCGAGAGACGCGTGATGCAGACGTGCCTGTGGCGGTGAGGAAAGAAATGCTTGGTCTTGCTTCGATGTGGCCTTCCACATTGATCAAGGGTCTCCTGCAAATGCCTCATACGTAGATCAACTGATGCATGACTGGTCTTCGTAGGTGAGGCACCTGTATCACTACGCTGGGTGGGCGCAGCTGGCACCTGAGGAGATGCAACTTTGGCGTCCCTTAGGCGTGGTTGGCGCAATTGTTCCCTGGAACTTTCCACTGATGTTGCTCGTGTGGAAAGTGGCACCGGCGTTGGCTATGGGGAACACAGTTGTTCTTAAGCCAGCCACTGTCACTAGGTGCGAGTTGCATGCACCACATTGGTATACCCTTAGGGACCTTTGGTTGTGTTCACACTTTCAGACTATCCGCCCTGCTGTTCGCTGAGATCTGTGCGGAAGCTGGGCTGCCTCCGGGTGTATTCAACGTGATCACTGGTGGCGGAGCCATGGGACAGAAGCTCGCTGAACACTGGGACGTTGATAAGGTGATAGAGGCTGCTAGGCTGCAGAATGTCACAGCGCAATATGTACCTTGTGCTTTCACAAAGGTTGGCTTCACCGGGTCGACAGAGATCGGGAAGGTGCTTAAGAGAGCCACTGCTGGCACAGGAAAGAAGATCTCGCTGGAGTTGGGAGGTAAACTCGAAAGTTTTAGGTACATACTGGTCAACCTCATCCAAGCTGAGGATATCTCATTTGATGCACGAAAAGTATCTATATGATTGAAAAAATATATATGATTCTATATGTGATTGATTTCAGGCAAAAGTCCGGTGATTGTATATGAAAGCGCCGACTTGGATTCTGCTGTCGAGTCAGTGGTGGATGCCATCTGGTTCAACCAGGGTCAGGTGTGTTCTGCAGGCTCCAAACTTCTTGTGCAGCAGCCCGTCTTCGATACAGTTTTGGCCAAGCTAAAGACCAGGCTGGGACACTTCAGGATAGGCAGGAGCCTGGATAAGGCTTACGACATGGGTCCCGTGGTTAGTGAGGACCAAAAGCAGACTATCACCGAATATGTTGAGGGAGCCCGAGAAGAGGGGGCTGAGATATTTCAGGTGGGTCATACCATGTGAGTCGAAAATTGTCCGATGAAATATGATTCGTAAAAATGTGGGAGCGATGAAAGGCATGGAAGGGAGGGGCAAGATGTATGGCAAGGGAGGCGAGGGTTACTGTACAGGGCGTAACAATAAAAGATGGCACAACTTTAGCAAGAACAAGGGAGTTATAAGAATGTGGCGTTCATCACACTGCGATCAGCAACAGTTTGCGCATGCACTGCGTACTTTCACTTGCGTAGATTGATGCTCCGGAGGGCTGCTTCTACCCGCCTACCATCATCACCAACGTTAACACGGCCAGCAGGATTGTCATGGAAGAGGTGTTTGGACCGGGTGAGTCCCCATAAGACGAGCTTCTTTGTCGAATACGTTTCTCATCCCTAATTCTTATAGTTATTGTGATGTTGCCTTTCCGCACCGCCAAGGAGGCAATCGCCATCAGCAACAACACCTTGTATGGCCTGGCCGGCTCCGTGCATTCCGAGAAAGTGAGTGGTGTCGTCGGCATGGTTGAGAGATCGTGTGTTTGAACATACGTCTTTACTTCCAGCTACCACTCGCATTAGAGACTGCGAAGGCCTTGAAGGCAGGAACCGTTTGGATCAACGCTCACAACTTGTTTGACGCGGCTGCTGGATTCGGGGGCTATAAACAGAGTGGCTACGGGCGGGACGGTGGCAAGGAGGGTCTGTACGAGTACGCCAAGCCAGCATGGCAAGATCAGCGGCGGCGTCTGGATGCCGTCGAAGTGAATTACGCCACCTTTGGCGCAACATATAGCTCAGATAGGCCGGCGATTAATGGGAACGGTAGCAGGAGCGGAGACTGTGGTAAGTGAGTTCCGAAGAAAATACCGTGATTTCAGAACATATGGTCCTGGACACTATATTTCCCCGTGCAGTAAAGAACAGTCGAATTTAATCTAAAAATTGGGTGTCAAAGTTAATATTTTCCAAGCAAACTTGATGCTCAGTCGGAAGCTGTAGCACACTATGTAATTCTACTAGATCCATTTGGAATGGCGAGCTTCCATTATAGGCCAAGTCGGATGCATCCGGTAAAGGCTAACGTCAGAAACTTTTCACCGCATGCACACTTGCGCATATTGACAGCGTCGATTTCTGAATCCCGATTCTTAGTGTACGTGAGAGTCCTCCTGATCTTGAACATCAGGAAGCAGCAACAACACCTAGATAAGGGTCTTAAGGCCACTTTTGAATTGCTCCTAGCTAATGTGATCGACCGCACGTACAAACTGTACTATGGCGGTGCTCAGAAGCGTCCCGATGGCAACTACTCGATGGTGATTCGCGACGTCGAGGGTCTTGCAGTGGCGCAGGTAGGCGCCGCCAATCGCAAGGACGTTCGCAATGCTGTGGAAGTGGCGAGGAAGGCGCAGCCTTCGTGGGAGAAGCGATCCGGCTTTAATCGTGCCCAGATCCTGTACTACGTGGCCGAAAACCTGTCCCTGAGGAAGGAGGAGTTCAAGGCCAGGCTGGCGACATTGACCGGCATCGGCGCGGAGGCCGCGGCTGACGAAGTTGGTGCTGCCATAAGGCGTCTTTTCTACTGGGCGGCGTATTGTGACAAATTTGGCGGAAGCATGCAGGTCAGTGCTCTGTGTTCTACCATCATCCTCTTGGATATTCTCATTAGTACCTTTTACCAGTATACGTATATAGATACTGTGGTGATCCGGTGTTTTAGGAGACGCAACTCTACGGAACAGTCATCAAGCTACATGAGCCTGTAGGAGTGATCGGGATCCTCTGCCCGGACAAGCGTCCTTTGCTCGCTTTTGTCTCACTCGTGGCCGCGGCCATAGCCAGGGCCAACACCGTTATCGTTGTGCCCAGCCAGTCTTGGCCTACACCAGCTCTGGACATGTATCAGGTGAGCAAGGGAGTACATGTAATCTTTAAGTGCACTTAATAATGAATAGGACAGATATTTGACACTAGCGACCTGCCCGGTGGGGTAGTCAACATCCTTAGCGGCGAGCGCGATCATCTTGCAAAGCACCTAGCCGACCATCAGAACGTCGATGCCGTGTGGTACTTTGGCAGCGATGAGGGCTCCAAGTACGTCGAGTATGCCTCTGCTGGCAATGTGAAAAGAACTTGGGTGGACTCCGGGTGTGACAGGGACTGGATGGATGACATGCAAGGACAAGGAGAGGAATTTCGCTACCACGCCACGCAGGCGAAGAACGTCTGGCTGGCCATGGGTGACATCTTCTCAAATTAACTGAATACAGTGTTCAGTTACATTGGCAGAAGTAGATAGAAATGGCTGATCTGCTATCACCATTTTTTCGGTCATTTTCTTCATGACACCCGTAATGCTTATGTTTCTCAATCCATTGATGCTATACAACATTGGACACGTTTTTTCGTCAGTTTGGTCAAACGTACAGTGGGGGCCAGAAGTGAGCGTACAGCGCGCGAGAGGATGGAAAAGTTGATTTTTAGTACTGAAATGTGATCCTTTTTTGTTAAAGGGGGCTTTGCCCCCCTTTAATCCCCCCACCGGGGGCGCTGCCCCCCGGACCCCCAAGTTTTCCCCCCAATGTTGTCCTGGGTCAAAAGTAAGCATACACCTCACATTTTGCTCCGGAACTGGGACCAGGACGGAGAAGTTTTCATACACGTTAGTGTATGTAAACTTCTCATCCCCTCAAGCAGGAGCCTTTCAATGACGACATAATCTGGAGCCACTCAAACAAAACTTGAGGCAAAAGCCTCTTAGGGAGTGCAAAAGGGCACTCTCGGCCGCTCCCAGCATAATTTATGTAAAAGAGGTATATACTATTCAGGAAATTAGACCTGTAGAATGTGCAGAATTAGGCAGAGGAATTTGCAGCATAACAATTTGTGACATTTTGAAAGAGATTCTTGGTGTCTTCAAAAGTAAACTTCAGACATCTGAAGAATTACAACCATTGGAAAATTATGAATCAGTGTTCGCGTGCGATCAAGGGGAGACCAAAGTCTATGGTTATGACACGTACACTATTGAATGGACCTTATCTCGAAATGTTTTTTACAGTAAAAAAATCGCTGAGGGAGTCACCGTTCCTCAGACGGCCCAAATATCCCTTAGCCTTGCTCTTCTCCATAGATGGACTCGTGAGTGCACTCCGACCAAACGCTGGCTTATGCGCCGAAGCAAACCTTTTTTTTGCCAACCATTTAGTATCGACACTGTCAGAAAAAGGCCCAACCTCTGGAAAGATGACTGGAGTCAAGAGGCACCGGCCACTGATCCTGAGGTTGCACTCGTTCCCGTCGCTGTCGTCCCTGATGTGCAGCAAGTGCGCGGTCACCTATTTCTGCAAAGGGAAATAAGATGAGTTTCTCCACGTCGTGACCATGACCTCCCACCGGAAAGTCCACTTTGTCGGCGTTCTCCTGTTTCGGAAATGAATGGTTGGATTCTGAATTTTTAGTCCCGACATTGCTCATCTCATTCACAATTGTTCTGGATATTTTGACTTGGCCAAAGAAAACTGCCAAGCATCCAGCTGGAATTCCAAACTTGCCACTTCGTGAAGCAATGCTGTATCACTGCTTTTAGAATCATGGGTCATGTGATATTGGCACAAGCAAGATTATGATGCTTTGCCAAGCTCACAGCCAGATCCGGATTTGCCTTCTCCCCAGCGGGGGTCAAGGATCAGCCGCCTCTCCAGGAGAACGGTCAATTCAGGCAGAGGAGTGAGGAAGAAGAGACCTCTGTACCGATTCCTACTTCAGATCTCTAACTCTCATCTGTCTGCATAATTTAAGTATATACATCGTGATGAAGGGACAAACATTTCTAAGAAACAAGGCCATTTATTTCACCACTAATGCCACGAGGTCACATCTATTTCGTGATAATACTGTCAGCCGTGAATATTCCAGAAAATTTTCAGTATTTGCATGAGATATACACAGTTTTCCCAAAGCTAAACCTAGTGTTACGCAAAATTCAAATTAAGTTTGGGAGTGTTTACAATGGCAGTCGTTTTGGGTGGTGCCATCTGAATGAGGCATCACACATAAAGAATTCTTGTTGTTTGAAAGTGTCAAAGGCTCCGCTGATCAAGTGCTAATGCCCTCTAACAAGTTCACCGTAGTAGGCCGTGACAGTCTTGACCTTGCCATTGAGCACGTTCTGCTCAATCTCCACAGAACCGCCTGGTCCTGCTAGCGACGTCAGTTGGTCCACATTAGCATTTTTAGGCACGAAGAATGCAATGTTCTCAGTCATTGCCAAGGCAGCAGCAAACACCTTCAATCCATCCAGCGATATCATGGACTGGATGTCGAACACTGGGCTTTTGGTGTATTCTGAAAAAGGATTTACACACCTTTAGAAGACTGTAAAATTCTATATTTGCAACTCCTACCAGTGCCACCCCACGGTGGGGACAAGAAGACAACGTCAGCAATAAACATCTCCGGGATGATCTTGAAGAAGTCTCCACAAATGAACTCAATCCGATCCTGATGGGATAACAGTGACCATTAGGTAGCATCCAATAAGGTAAGGCTGGTGTCTGGCCGGATAAGATTTTTTCTGTTACCCACGAATTGAATCTGTCTGGCCACTCACTGACTCAATTTTGCTTCCAGTTGCTGAATTTCCTTTCACAAACCCATTTCCTTTTCACTGAAAAGCATTGAATAAAATCTTTTCTCTTTTCTAACGAGAGTCGTCAAGGCCTCGAGAACATTGAAATGCAAAAAAGTATGCATAAGCCTTGCCCAGATGTACGCAAGCAGTTTAACGTGCACATTTTTAACTTTTACAGCCATAAAGTTCATGCAATTTCTAGAAAATGGCATTGAAAAGTGAGGTTGACATTGGTTTGCATCACATCACATTAGGCATGCTTAATGTTAAGAGCCAGTTTTGTAGCGAATTGTGTTGTTACAATACACACAAAATTTACGATTTTTCGTTTTCATAGTGCTGTCTGCCCACACTCTTCCAGTAAATCATGTAAAGTAAAAAGTGTGCGTTAAAGACTATCCCTATAGTCGGACAGCAGGTAGACGTACTCCAGGTGAGATATTCATCACATTACAAACTTGGAAATTCACCTCAACTCCGTAGATCCGTGCGTTGTTCCTCGCATACTTAATCTTGACAGGGTCGATGTCAATGGCAATAACACGGTTGCAGGTCATGGCAAACTATAAACAGCACAACTCACGCTGACATCAGAAAGATATTTTTGTCCAAGGACTCCTGCTTACCTGAATGGCATTTCCACCAACTCCACAGAAACCATCCACGATGACGTCACACCTGCACCTCTCAGCAATGTGCTGGGCAATCTTCTCTGGTGTGACAGAGTACCAAGACTCTGTGTCCAGCTTGATCCCTTGGTCAAAACGAGAGAAAAGCCGGTACCGCTGGAACCAGTACTTGCGCATCTCGTAGGGGACGCCATCTGCGGACCATGGGCCCTGCTGCTTCCTCACCTTGATGCAAAAAGTCCTTCTTATGATCACTGAGCAACCTCTCTCTTTCTTATCTGTTCTTTCCTCACCTCCTTTCCTTCACTGATGCTTTGCACAACCTCACGACTGCTAGTAGCTTGAGTGGGAGGAGAGAACTCTGAGGAGGATGGGGAAGATGCACCCAAGAGGATCTGGTTCTCCAAGTCATCATCACTCTGACCGACTTGCTTCAAAAAGTTCTTGGTCTGGAAACGCAAAAAAGACTTAACCACCATCCATGATTCATGCATTGTAATTAGCACTTACTTTGTTAAGTACGTTGCTCTCCAAGACATTTCCATCATCATCAAACTTGATGTGGGTGTTTTTCTTTGTGAATCCACCACCCTTCTTCACTGCATTCTTAGTCCTAGTGAAAACAGAGGTACTGCAACTGCGCAAGGAACTACTTGAAAATCTAAATGCACAAAGTTACCTGAAATTAACAGCTGCTGACCTCACTTGTTCTGTCTCATGCCACCTCTGGCTCTGGCCGATGACTCCAAATGAAAAACCTAACTGCCTAAACATTTTAATCCCGTTTTTGAGACCATCGTTGACGTCGCCATCTTCCTCTCCGTGATCCATGACTTCCCCATCTGCTTCTGACTGCTTGATTGCCTCTTCCTCCTCCTTGTAGTCACCCTTGTCGGTATCACAGGCATCCTTAGAAGTGTCTTCCATATCACTACCTACATCTGGGGCGTCTAGTTTGGTCTTCTTCTCACAATTCTTTCTCTTTTTCTTTTTCCTCTTCTGAGGTCTGACAATCGAGACCTCAGTTGGAGGCTCGTCATTTTCGTCCTCAATGCCCCTATGGGTTTCATTAACCTCACCCTCACCTATACAAGAATGAACATTATTCATATCATGCAAGACTCTGTTGGTCGCAATCTAACACCAGAACGCTACTCACTCATGCTTTCACCCTTAATCATGAGTTCTCTATCCCAGTAGGCGGCCCTGGAGCAAAAGCAGTGGATCGAATCCTTTGATGGGCGGCCCTCTAACAGCAGCACTGTGTAGGCCAGCAACTAAAAAAAAAGGAAACAAATAAATGTACATACAGATTAACCGCAGTTAAATGAGTCAGTCTCAGTTGTTGGTTATTGCAAAAAAAAATCACCACTAGTAATGTTATGAATTGGCCCTGTTTGATGGAGGAAGCAAAAAGCATGTGGAGGAGGAAGCAAAATAGGGTCAAGCTTTCATTCCTCGTGAAGCTCTGTGCGTCGTGGATACGTGCTTCAAGCAGGTAGTGGTGAAAGTGAGCTGAGCCTCCACAGCGCAAATCTTTGAGGTTTCAAGCAGCAGTGAGATAAAAATCGTCTTTCTCCGAGACCTGGAGAACCACGTTGATGCAGCTTTGGGTCAGAATTCGACTCAAATTAAAATGGAGCACTTCTTGTCTGTGTAGTTCAAGAAATACAGCTTATACTACATTGCGCATGTAGTACGAGACAAAGTGCTCAGTCCTTAAATGACAACTGGCCATCGTCGGCCATCTAAATTTAAAGGACTTAAAACTCTAACAGCTAGTCAAATTTCGCATCAAACGACTTTGGATGCTTTTTAAAATTTTAAAAGACCGGCTTCTAGCCTGATATGAATTGTCATTTGACAGTAATGGAGAAAAACGAACTGAGCCAGATAAATCTTCTCACCCGCCAGTTCTCTGTGAAGTTCCACTGAGGAGCTTCTACCGTGGAAATCGAGTTCACGGACTCTTGGTCCACCTGTGACTCGCAGTCCCTTGTCTGTCGGCACCAGCAGCAGCATAGACGCAACAAGAGGTCTCTGAGTGAGGCGCGAAGACTGCCACACCCCATCCAGCCGCTCATCTCATGGGCAAGAGAGAGTCAGTTTAGTCGATCCACTCGTTTGAGAAGCAATTCTTTCGGACTGGACGTGACCATCACCGGCGCATCAATGGCAAAAACGTTTCAGCCGTTGAACATGCCCGTCTCCAGGAAACCATTGTTTACAAGTTTCGGGAGCGCGATGCAAAACACATAGTTACCAGATGCCACTTCCCTCTGTGGACATTTCCCACAAGTGCGCCACGACTCTTTCGGCAGACTCCGGACTAAAGGTCATAAAGCTGGTAACTCTGAACAGAATCAGCAGAGCTTGAATGTGGCGGGAAACCTGAAGAAATTTGAAATACGTGACTGTAAAAAATTAGGACCCAAGTTCGTGTCATTCCCAGTGTTGCAGTGAGTGCAATGTCGCGATGTAACGCACACTACAGCGAGGCATCTGTGTTAAATCGAGACTCAGTGATGACACTCATTCGACAAACTAAGCGAGGCGACCCGGGCAGAGATCTTGTCTTTGGACGGGAGCATCTCGACTCTGACTGATGATGTGTTTCGTCCATAGCTCTATAACAACATTAGCCTGTCCAAAAGCTCTTGTTTCAGCTAGTACTGAGGGTTGTAGAACACTACATCAGAAGTTTGTCCTTTCAAGGTTTACCAGTAAACCTAGATTTAGTCCCTTTCTACGTCTACGTCGACTGCGCTAAATGCGTAGACTACGAAGACTCGCTCTACGACGCTCACTAATACGCTGTCAAAGACGGACGTGACTAAGTGTCCCACGACGCTATGACGTCGATCTCGGCCGCACCGACGTTATGGGTGACAACGACGACCAAAAACAAATTATCTCGGCAACCGGAGAAATATGGCTGTGCTGGGATGCGAGTAGATAGAAAACGTCTCAGTGAAATTTGAGTCTGAGTGCAAAAGAACTTCTGTAAACGAAGTTTACACTGTTGAACGACCCGAGACTTTTGCGTGAGCTTAGACAAGGAAGGTGATATCGTAGATGGAGTGGACATGTTGGGCTGAAAGGCCGACTTGGCAAGGCCGCTGGAGCCAAATTTTGTCGTGGCAGCTGAAGCCCCACAACAAACAGCTGCTGGACCTGGCGCCCTGATTGGTTCATACCAGCGTGCTTAACGGAGTATTGGCTGTACTGTTGGTAAGACGTCTTTTCCTCCTGGGGACCTGGTCTGATCAAGACTGACTCTTCCAGGTGGGTCTTGGTGGGTAATGTCCGGATCTGACGGGTCGAAGCAACAGTTGCCAGTTTCCTCGCCGGCACCTTCGGGTTCTCCCCTCGTCGTGCCTAAACCGCCGGCATTGGTGGGAAAAAGCTGCGGCTCCGGCGAGGAATCACCACAGAACCAACCACAGCCGCCCCCAAACAAGGAGGTTCTCGGGCAGTACTTCTTGGAGGACGAGGTCGTGGAGGGGACGACCATGCCAAAGAGCGACGGCGGACTTGTCGACAGCATGGACGACTCAGACTCTGAGCAGCGCCTGGTGATAGATACCGGGAGTCCAACGAAACCAACTCCACCATCGTCGCTGCCGACTCAGTTTAAGAACAAGATCTCAGAAGAAGAGATCAAACACAGTCCCTTGGACGGGAGCTCGAAGAAGTAAGTGTCATCATTTGTCTTATGATTCATTTGTTCATGGTGAGCAACTTTTCCAGAAACAAAGACGAGCCTAACAAGAAGACTGTTGAGAAGTCGGTGACGGAAGAGTCAAGTAAGAGTAACAAGGCCAAATCCCCATATGCTGTGAAGAACTCGGACAAAAAGGCTGCTGAGGCCAAAGCTTCCAAGGGGAAAGGTCCGGTTGCCAAGAGGCGATCCATCACTGAAACAGCTCCCAAGTTCGACGATGTGGAGAACGCCATGGAAGCGCTGTTTGCGGGAGTCGAAGGTAACGATGACGACAAGTCAATTTTTATGGACATTAACATATGTAGAGTAAATAAGTCGAGCCTCCAGCATGATAGATCCATGTGTCTGTAGCCGAAACTCTTGCCATGTTGTTGGCGCTGAATGTTTCACTTCATTGTCAGATGAAAGTGGAGGTCCAAAGTCGTCCTCTTCGACAAAACCACCACCTCCTACGAAAGAGACGAAGCCGGCGACGGCTGTCAGGAAAGTGGGTAGACCGCCGGGCTCATTCAAGAAGAAGCCTCCACCAGTGACCTCGACGACGAAGCGATTCGAGGACAAACTTTCTCCTCAAGACCGCCTCGTCCATCAGTTCGGCGGTCCCTTCGTACACGTGGAGGGCAAGGCCAAGTCTCCGAAGTGGAACAACATTATCAACTCTTCCCTTGATCCCCTCAGACCCAAAGAGGGGAGCCCTTCCAAGAAGAATGGGTTCGACGACCGGGAGCGCCAGCGGAGAGTGTCTGAATTTGGCGTAACGTCCACCATTGATCCTGCGTACGACGCGCGTAGGGCTGACCAGTCCTGGGCGTGTATCTTCTGCAAGCGACCTACCCACTTCAGAGGATTGGGAGACCTCTTCGGACCCTACTTCGTGTCCAACCCTCGGGCAGCAGCGGCTGCCTCACCGTTAAAGAAGAAGGAACACTTGGTTTCCAAGTTCATCTTGGGCGGCGAGACCAAGAAGAAGCGCAAGCGGCAGCACTCGTCTGAATATCGGTCTAGTGACCAGACCGAAGTATGGTTTCACGAAGATTGCATATGCTGGATGCCTGACGTAGCTCTGATAGGACGCCGGTTAATCGGTCTGGACGAGGCCGTCGAGGCTGCCGGAAAAGTTACCTGTAGGGTGTGCGGTCAGACAGGTGCCACCATGCCTTGTGTTAGAGCAGGGTGTAAGGACAGCACGCACTTCGTGTGCGCCAAATCGGCAAAGTGGAATATTGAAGAAGAGGACTTCCAGGCATATTGCCAAAAGCACAGCAAGTGATACTTTCCTATACCTCATAACATAACAATCGTACTCGTTCCAGTCCTAAATGCTGAAATGCATGAAATTGTTCCGTGTAATTTATGACGCAATCACAGCGCAATCATCTTTGTGCCCAAAGAATCATAGGTGACTCTGACCATCTTGTCTCCTGTTCTTCCCGGCAATTGGCCTATTCCTCTCGTCCCAGATTGTGACGCCGTCGCAGGCGCAAAACTTCTTAGCGTTCTGGAAGAGCCCGGCCGAGCGGGCGATAATACCACACGTCAAAGGCTGTCCACAATTGCCGTCAACCTAGAGAAGAACGAATTCAGACCAATGTTCATCCATGAAATATCAGAACTTTCAGGGCTCTTCACCTTTGATCTTGGATGATATGTCTGACCCATGTCGTCTTGATTCTCCGCCACGACCACTGACCTGCCAATGATGTCCCATACCTTCAGTACGGGGTCCGTGAACCTGCACCATACAGATTGTACAAATGGTCAAGCCCTCTTCACGGCCGAACTACCCGTATGTGGACGGACGTCCGGAGGTTAGTGGAGCAAGGAAAATCTATTTGCGTCGAGATCAAGGCAAACTATACCTGAAGCTGGCCCTTCCGTTACTGTCGGCAGTCACGTTGCCCAAGTCCCCAGCATGCCTCGAGTTGACGTCGTTCTGGGGACTGCCGTGTCGGACCCCGCGAGGGTTGAAGTGAGGCCCGAGGCTGTAACACCCGCCGCTCAAGTCTCCGCATTCGTGGACAGCTAGCGCATGATTGCCATAGGGACGAAGACCATCTACAACACCATCCACTAGGCAGGTATTTTCGTCCATCTGCACGAAGCGAATGACTCCAACCGCCGACTCGGAGGTGCAGTGTCCCATGGCGCCACCGAGAGCAGCGACTGCGGAACCGAGATTTGGTCGCTTGGAGGATCCCAACCCGACGACGACGGCGCGCTTGCCAGTGGACTCGATGAGAGTCTTTAATAGCGATGCAGGTAAAGACGACGTCACCACCACGGACTGTTGGTCAAGGTCGACGGTGAAGTCAGAGATCCCCTCAGTCCTGCTCAGGACTTCCGTAGTGCGTTCCACACAGTTGTTGCAGGTGAGGTTTACGGAGAACTCGACCGTAAAGTCGTTGAACGCCATCTCTACGTCGACGTTTATGGTGAACTTGCACGTAAGCAGGGAGTTGATCTGAAGGTCCTTTTGGCAAAGGCAAAAATAGGCTGAAGTAACTATAATTGCATGGGCGTAAAGTAGCACTTTTTTCTGATTTTTTCAATGTTCAAAATCCGAGGAATTTGGCCTGTTCTCGGGCAGGTTAGATTCAGAGAATTTGAGCATCGAAAACCGACGAAAAATTAAGTTCCACTTACGCGACTGCAATTTGTAATTTGACGCAAAATCATTTCACAAGTTTACAGCACTGCGAGAAATAGTCAGTGAGCAGGCTGGGCCGACTGGGCTGACTTGGGCTGCTGCTGTAACTACCTGTGCTTTAAAGCTTCAATGTTCGCCTTATCTGAATAAAATATATTTGTACGAGTACAAATAATTTTCAAATTTTCTTCCGCCTGTAAACATAACAGCGCGGTAAAGCAAGAAATTTGCCGCAAATTCATCATGGCAGCTGAAGCAGCAAAACAAACAGCTGCTGAACCCCGGTCACTGATTGGTGGAGCGAGTGAGGAATAGGGCTTAGGTGAGCCATGTAGGCCTGAACACCGAGTTCAGGGTTACCAGCTTGTTGCGAATCCACATTAATGACGAGCGCTAGTGACGACGAGAACCTAACCTGACGAAACCAAGGACGGGCACCTTATCAACCTAACCTAACCGGCTAACAAAAAATTCCCCATGCTTGAACTTGGTCCAAAAGCAGGCTATTTGTAATTTTAACTGGCGTTCTCGGGCCCCGTGACAAGCGACACGTTGATTTTGTGACAGCTCCTAAGCTGGTGAGCGCGATGTACGTGGAGGTGGCCACTGGTGAAGGCATGAAATGACCATTTAACGTTTCTTACATCAGTTCAGTGCTCACTTTTGCACTTGGAGAGTGCAGTTTGACAATATATCACTCAACTCCCGCTGTTCCCTCAAGTTTTGCTACACGAGCTGCAAAATCCAAACTCGGGCGTAAAAAGTATCTTTTTCACAAATTTTAGAGCTTCCAGTCCACTTTTGTTAGAAACATCTACTCAAGCCTCTATAGGTTCTCACAACTGGTGACATCGAGTGGAAGAAAACGTTTGAGGAGTCCTCCGGTGACTTGGAGAAGTTGACCGCAGTCATCCAACTGGACGAACGCGTAGTCCGCGTCGTGCAGGAGGCGGTTGACCTGACTCTTTCAGCCACGTTTTGCAGTCTCTTCGAGCCCCTTGAGGGTGAATCTGGTAACTTGGTAAGGGAAGGCGGTCTCCGAGAACGTCTCAGGAAGATTGCGTAAGTCCAGCGTGACGTTCAACTGCCTAAGTATCTCACTACCTAAGTAAAAGATTATGTTTGCCCTGTGCCCGACAGACGAGACGCAAATGATGAATATAACACGTAGCAGAGTATTAGAACATTCAAACGCTCATTTCTTTGCAAACACGGTCTTGTTTGTCATGTTTTGTCCGCTCTTCTTCATTCACAGTCTCTTAAGCATGGGTGACACTTGATAAAAAGTTGTAACAATTCATGCTATGGATCAAGACTGGCAATCAGTGGACGTCCAGACTGACACAACAGTTACCAACTTTGTTGAGCAGGACAGGATTCCAAACTTGGGATGGAACAAACTGTTGCCTCTGAAATGACAACAATGCGTAAACACATGTGCAAGGATTGCTCAACACTTTTGTGACTAAAGTTTTAAGTCTTTGCGTCGTTTGACAGTGATGAAACACAATGCACAATCCAGGCTTTCTCCAACTCTTCAGGAGCTGAAATCAAACTTTGAATAAGCTCAACTTCAGTTAATCACAGCTTCTTCCCTGTTCTCAGGGGATTGTGTTTACCCGTCAAAACTCTTCACTTCATCCGCAGCCACCAACTCAACTAGACATCAATGTTGCATGCACACTTTGTGTTATCACCTTGAAAGCACTAATCACTAAAAACCCATGACTCGGAAGTGTTGATCAGCCAGAAGCTCATACGCAAACTCAGACTGAAGAGTTTGTCTCATCCTGAGTCGTCTGCATCAGGTCAGCCCCACGTTGGATCCTTAGGCAGTAACACTTCTAGCGTGGTTCTAACGTCTTGACAAACACTGCACTCACGCAGCCTGAGTGCAACCGCTCTCGATCTTGTATCCCTAGGCTCTACTGTTGCTCCCTCTTGAATTTCGAACACCTCGTGCATTCGGTCGGCAACCGAGACAGCGCGAGAGCCACCATCTAACGCCAGATCCGTTCAGTGTTAAGTCGCAGCATCGAGGAACCATGCTGGAGTAGGGACGACGTGGCCAAGTACTTGTGGTACAGAAATGAGGCAGTTCTTTTTGCTCGCGCTGGCGATGCCGTCCGTGTACCTGTTGCCGACGGATCACGAGTGCCACAGCGACAACTTGAAGGATCGGTTTCGTCGCTGCATCGAGGAGACCGACCTGATCTTGTTCAACCAGTCCGTGGAACAAGTACAGGACTCAGCTCCGGTGTGCGCACTCCTCGGGCTCTTCGTCGACGGATGCACGGCCATGTACAGACAATGTTATCCCGAGCAAGAACACTTTGAGTGAGTCGGGGGTTGACATCAGTAATGAAGTGTACAGCATGCTTGAAATGACCAAATTGGCCTAATGTAATATCCGAAAAAAGCATTTTTCCATGAACGTGACCTCTGCACTGTGGTGCAGATGTGCATAAGTTCTTATTGTTACGATAATCCTTTTCACCGTCCGAGTCTGAGAAGCACTGTACCGTGCTGTATGTACTGGGAATCGTGGTGCTGATGAGAAAAGTCACTGCAGCTTCAGAACAAAGAAAATGATAGTTCCAACTGTCAGCAAGGGCACAGTTAGACCCGGAAAAAAGCTTTTTTTCAGTTTGTTTGGGGTTTTTTTTGGAAAAGTTGGTCATTTTGGTACGATTGTAGTCTTTTGTTTACTTAATAACGCAATTTTTTAACAACTTCCAGTACATACAGCATAGTGCACAGCGTATATCAAAAATTACCAAAAATGATTTTTTGCACAATGCTGCCTAACGATGTTTGAAATCATGTCTGAAACCAGCATAGTTGAATCTGCCGACGCAAAACTGTCTTGCCTGAGAAAATTTCAGCCCACCAAACTAACTCGGTCATCTTTAATAAATTCATCTGCATAGCAAACACGAACGCTGTGCAAGCCTCAAAAAACAATCACCAGATGACAAAAATCGTTTTGGCGTTAAGTACATACTTAAGCAAAAGTGGTCAACATTTCCTCCTCCAGTCGCTTCCGCGCCAACCAGATCAGCACCTTCGTGCACATCATTGGCCGACTCAGCCACGACATGGACTTAGTTGTCAACAATTGTCCAATGGCCCAAAACGTCACCAAGGACCTGTCCAGCACGCTCTGCCGATCAGAAGATATGGAACAACTGGTCGATCGGTATGGTCAATGGAGGCATTGATTGGACAGTTTTACTCACTGTGAGCAACGTTGTTTAGGTATTTGGACTGCATCGGCGTCGCCTACAACGAGATCGAGGTGGGCGTGATGAACAACGACAGTGAAGCCATCAGCACTGTGTGCAACGGAATTTTTAGGGTTGGTTGTGCTTCTCGTAATCGTGATCTTTCCATGAAAGTAGGACCAAAGTCAGTGAGTACGTAAACTCCGGTGCTCCTTCAGCAGTTACGTAGTCACGTCCAGGATGAGATAGAACCTGATGCCGAGTAAAGATAGCAACACAGTGGCCATGCCCATTTGCCAATTATTCCCGCTAATCCTGATATCATTTAGGTTTTATATGAATGCTCACCTATTCTCCACTTATGCCAAACTGCCTTGGAGGCGTTCCACGGTGTCAAGGCTCAAAAGCAGCAGATACGGCAACTGATGTCCACGAACAAGGGCACCTCGCGCATCGACGTCAGCCGCTGTTCCGTTTACGGCGGGGACATCGGCCCCACCTTGGATTGGGTCGACGACGCGCTGTCCGTCGTCGGACATGCCGATCACTTCTGTCTCCTGGCTGCCCTCGTCACCCTTGTGATAAGCGCTTGAAAAAGGGGAATCTGTGAACAACTGACTTTTTTACTGCGGGGGATGTGACACCTCTGGGTGAACTTGGACTTGTTATGCTGACACCAAAACACCTAGAACATACCAGGCATCCAAGAGAAGCTGGAGCATTTCAAGTTGGCTGCAGTGTCAGGATGTACCACTTCTCGATGTATATACAGCATCTGTCCTAAACTAATGTCCAGATGCTTCTGGACGACTATCTTGAGAATGGAGTTATAACAATAAGAAGTATAAGCATATGCAGCGTTATATCTGTGTGTTTGTCACAGGGTTGGTGCTCCAGATCGTCTCCAAACTTGCCCAGCTTGGAGTTGAAGGTGCATTTTGAGGCCGTTTCAAGGCCGAAACCGACCCATCTCTACTTCAGATCTAAATCGGGACGTCAGCGAAAACCTTGACCTTGGCAGTTTTACCACGTGGTGGCCTCGTCGACGTCGTCCTCTATGCTAAAGTATAAGCACGGGCAACTCCATGACTCTTCTGCCCAGCATAACTTATATCAAACTAGTGGGCAAACCATCAAGGACGATTCAACACTCTTAGGATTCCTGCGTGATACTAATGCTTTATGGCAGAGCTGATAAAAAAGTAAAATGCGCACGAAAAAGGCTTATTCCTCCACAGTTTTTAGGAAGAAAACGAAATTTTCACAGAAAAAGACCTTTTGCCCTCATTTTTTCAAAGTTTACGTTCTTAGGAAACACTAGTAGTTACAAAGGGACGGGCCGAAGGAAGTGTAAATTTCATGCAGAAAACAATTGTCATGGGATAATGCCTGGAAAATTTTATGTAGAACTGGATTGCAAGCCTGCAAATTGTGATTGTACGACCGTGGCCACATGAGGGCTGCTGCCCTGGGCCAACATGAGTTCGAGGACGGCGTGCCCGAGGGTCGTCAAGGGCCGAGAGTCGCAAAATCCAAAAGAAAGTGCAACGGTCTTCTGAACAATCCTTGCCTTAACAAAAGCACTGCAATCTTTGGGGGCAAAGTACACGGACCGAGCAACGTTCTATGATTTTGTGCAGTGGAGGAACTCAATCGGGAGCATAATCACTGATGACAATACTAATCCACTGCACCTGTCCCAGCTTTTTCAATTTGCAAACATACTTTGGGGGTGGAGATCATTATGAAGGTCATTATCGAACAGGTCCCTCGAGGACAAAAGCGAAAGCGATTGCCAGAGTCCGCCTTGATCAGACAATAATGACTCATTTACTCAGTAACTTATGCTGTCTGTCTTTCAGATGTTGCTTTTAGATAGGCTTTTAGTTTCTACAAATACAACACATTTAATGTCATTGGGGTAAAAAGAGCTCCCCAAACTGCGCTGACAGCTTTTGAGGTCGAGTCTTTACGCGGAATCGGTCATCCAGACAGTGGTGGACAGCACGCAGCATCTTGAGCGACATTGTGGCAACCCAGTTCGATGCTAGAGCACTCAAAGTGCAGCTACCCCTAGAAGGCCCCAGCCAAAATGTATCATTTTCCATCTTTTTCAGTGGGTATTTCATGATGAAAGCAGCTGAAACTTTCTATGGGTGCTGCCTCACACCCTCCAGTCCACCCATGTCACGGGTGGCGCCCTCCAGACCATCCCAAGACTTGCTACGTGCCAGAAACCTCACGTTCGTGTACAAAAACATCATCACGGTCCAACGACAAGCTCGTACACTCAGGAGAAACAGCAGGTGGGACAGGTGTTACAAGTGGACAGAGCACACCCTATCCTGCTGCACTGCCGTTTGGCCGTGATGATGCTGTTGTACATGACCATGATGCTTTTTCAAGTAGCATGTCCAAGTATGATAGCTCAAAAGCAGTCAGTGCAGCGCGAGGAATCCATTCTACCCCACTGGCATGACTTGCGCCAAGCACTGTACATATATGCACAGTTTGCACAGTTCCTTTAAATTTATGAAATAAGTGGTTTTTTTATTCTGCCCAAATCCAAATGCTTTGGGGCAGAATCTTGATTTTGCTTTACTCTCAGTGACGCAAAAGCATTGACAGAAAAAAGGCATTTTCATGACGCTAGAAGGTTGGCCGGCCTCACCGCGAGGCCGGCCAACAACGGCGAGGCCACAGAGTAGCTATTCTGTACTGAGGCCGAGGCTTTGTTTTGAAACTGTCGCATCTCAAGCAATTTTCGCTTCTGGCAACCTCTCCGTGACCGTAATTCGGCAGCTGACGTAGTGCAGGACCACGTCGGCGTACGTCGAACTTTAGGCTCTGCCGGTCTAGATGGTCCCTGGGATGAAAGAGTGAAAGACAATGGCCAAAAAATTGCAACAGATCCCCTCTGTTGTCATCGACGATGAGGGCACCTTCAAGTACGTGCTGATCGAGGCTTACGAAACTGAAACCAACGGTGAAGAGACTTCCAAGCTGCTTGTCAGAGGATTTCGCCGTGCCGAGTATCACGCTGACGTCTACGACGAGACAGAGGAGAAGATCCGACATTTGGGACTGGACTGCCAGTGTCTGGGCGGTGGTCGCATTCAACGGGGACAGAATGTGATCAAGGTATATGGATACTCTATGGGCTTTGGGCGGGCGGACCACTCGAAGACGACGGCTCTGATCAAAGAAGCCTTCCCAGGAATTGACGTAGAGTGGAGCAACGAAGGATACTAGTGATGGGGCTGCCTTTGCCTGCCGAGATCTTGATCAAGTTATTTCAATGCCTCCCCGACAGGGACCTGTTTAGCGCCGAGCTAGTATGTGAATTCTGGAGTGCTGTGGTAGTGAGATATTTCTGGCAGCCCAAGCTGCTGAAGCTGACGAAAAAAGATTACCACTTGCGACGGAGGCTGTTGGAGGCTGGATGGAAAGAACAAGATCCAACTGGTGGGCCAGCGGCGGCGAGACTGTTTCGACTGATGAATGATGAGAAGGATCGGAGTTGGGCGTCGCCATCCCGAAGTGTTTTCAGTCACTGCATGATATCCACGAACAGCGAGGAAGCCTCCGTCAAGAATACAGTGATGTGCGTCATACCATATCGACACAAGCTCTTCCTATCTCTTAACAGCGGAGCACTGGAGGTGTGGGTCTTTTCCACTAAGGACGGCGACATCACCGTGACGTTGAAGAAACGACTTATTGAAGAAATGATTGCAGGGTCGAGAGGGGGCCATAAGATGGCTCTGAGTGGATCTCGACTCGCCGCTTCGAGAAGAGACAGCAGATTCATTTATATTTGGGATGCTGACACCGAAACCGAGATCTTCCTGATCAAACGTCCTCTTTTGGACGTCATTATTGACTTGAAGATGACCAGTAGTGTCTTAGTGGTGCTGTCTGGTACGTCACTGGTGATATACCGTATGGATGACCTGGACGAACCTCCTCAAGTCCTCCCGGCAGGCGGAAATGATCGGCCCTCTGACAACCGGCTGGACACAAAGACTCTCCTGATGAATGACTTCTACGTTGTTACCCTAATGCCAGGGTCACGAGGAAACTGCGAGTTGGTTCTCTCAGTCAGGCTGACCTCCGACTTCACAAAGAGGACCATGGAACAAATCAGCAAGAGAGTAGTGTGCTGGAAAGGCGCCACCCTGTCCGACAAGAACTTGTTGGCCCTGCTGGAGACCAAAACGGACATGACGGCAGTGCTAAATGTTATCAATGTGACGACACAGTCCTACGTCTACAGGGTCTCTTTTCCTTCGTCGATGTCACACCTCTACATACCCGAGTGCTGGTTCGGCTCCAGGCTCTACATTAGGGAGGTCCCCACGTACGGGGGCGACGGTGTGTCTTTGAGGTGGTGGGAAAGCGAAGTAGATCCTGCTCGCGGAGGGAGAGAATTGAAGCGCCTCTGCGACTTGGGACGATCAGTCATCGTCAGGGACTTGTCAATGAGGACCCCCAATGACATCCTCTTAATCAGTGACTTCCACGTCCTCCAGTTTACGAACGACTTTGATTTAAGGACCAGAGTTATGCTTTCTCTCTACGACTACTTTCCAGAGACCTCGTGTCAGGCTTTAGCCGAAAATTGACACTCAAGGTGAGACATTGGACAACGAATACACTGATGATCGGCCCTCTGATGATACACAAGTATCGCTGTTCAGGGTTGGTGGAAATTAGCAATCCATCATTTTAAATGAAATCTTGCAGAGGTGTATTGGACCATCATCCAGAGTTGCTCAATCTTTAGAGGCAGAATTTTGATTGAAATTTTCATCACTTACTTTCCGGATTCCGAGGACCTCGCATGTAAAACAATCTACTTGAAGAAAATGCAGCGTTTTTTCCCTGGGAATTCCATAATTCCGCCAACCCTGTGTAAACGCGTCAGTGAGTAAAAGTGTCAATTTTTTGTATAAAACTACCAGTGTTCCTGTCCGCTACTTTATAAATGAATGTGAGCAAACGCCAACAGTGGGATAATGCAGGTGTGTCATTTTCATTGCAGACCAGAGAAGCTTGCAATTTTTGCCGTTTTTTACGAGAAGATTTGCAAATTACTCTCGTGTTGGGGACTCTGACCCCTGACCCCGACGTCATCATCAATGGTTCGTTGTTGAAAAGTATCTTACTTATTTTTTGTTCCACATTTTTTGAAAAAGTAGTCTTTAACATAAACATTTCATAACTTTAAGTTCGTGGTGTGTGTAACGTAGCGCTTCTTGTCCCACAATCGACTTGATGAGGAACTACTTGATTTCCTGAAGGTGTCGGTCTTGCGCTCCAATCGATGATCAAATTATTGAGGATCGACTGTGAGAGCTTCGCTCGAGGTCACAGAGGATTCCGTTAAACTTTTGTGCACTTGAGGCCTATTAACTACCCTCTTGAGCATGTGGCAACTCTGAAAAAAACACTGTCAAATGTAAACAAATACCTACGCGAATCAAGAAAGGTCCTCTAAGAAAGGCTGGCTCCGGCTCTCTTGCAACTTGTATGCAATGGAGACGTCGTCGGCAGCACTGGACGTCCGCCGCCGCCTGTTGAGTGCCATCGGCGCTAACCGAGCCCTCCGGGCCGAGCTCAAAAGGTATCAGAAGCGACTTCGTAATGTGGTCCAAGATAAATATTTCCTCTGCGAGCGGCTTCGCGCAACAGAACGAACGAAGAAAGGGAGGCCGCCGGGATCCAAGAACGCGGCCAGCTCCGAGGAGTCGTCTAGTTCAGTCAGACCCAAGCGAAAATATAAGAAGCGGAAGCCGAAGGAAACGAGCTCGGCAGCGTCGACAGCAACGGCGGCGGTCGAGGCTGCGGCGGCTGAACCCCTGTCTACGTTAGCGGAAATCCGCCCCTCTTCGTCGTGGCAGTTTGAGTCCGCGTCAAACTCGCTGGACGCCTTCCTGGGTGACACCACCACAGTTCCGAAGAACATCTTTCAAGAAGAGGAGAATGAAAGTTCCACGAAGCTCACGATTGACGAAGACGACCAGGGCAAGAGCTGAACGAGCAAAATCCGTCATGCCCTGTAGCCTTCTGGTTTCTGATCCTGGTTGACCCTTTGGACAGACGTGGCCGACCTACCCCGGTGTCCGCCCTGGTGAAACTTTCTACGATCTGGCCAAGCAATGTTCGTCACGGTCCAGTGTGCCAGGGAGAGAGTAAATTTCTTACGTCGCCAACGCCAATGACGGTCGAAGTGATACAATACAATTGAAGACGAAAGCTCGTTCCATGTCCTTAAACATCTGTATTTCGGTACGCACCAGCCACGTGCGCACGTTGTTCTTGTCCACGCGATTACGTGCGGTTCTGACTGACAGCGCGCGATTTCTCCCAGTGCGTGTACATTATTATTACGCTGCTGCAAATGAATAACGCGAGCGCGTGAAAGTGGGAGCGAGGCAAGAAGGCACTTTTTCGGTACCGGGCAAGCACTACTGACAACGACCGGTGTAACGGTAACATTCTCGCATATCACAGATCACCCTCCCCCCTCCCCTCCCCTGTCCCTCCCCTCCCTCGCCATCGGTCGGATTACAATTACTATTTGATTGCACTAATAGCATTTTAGTTCTGCTTGAGTGGCGGTTGAAGGCACTTGCTAAAAAGGATGGCCCACATCAAGGTTTCTTTGAGCACTTTTTGAGTATGTCCGTAGTTTGAGCTTGTTCTAACTAAAGTAGCTGTCAAAGAAGAAGACCTGCGAGTCGATCGCTTTGCAGGGGGCGGCGTAGAGTACGGATACATCTGCACCAGCGCCAGCACCTCTGACCGCTTGTAGGCACTTGTTTGTCTCCTTGTGGATGATTCTGCCCTTCTTCGTGTGGACCCACTCCTGGTCCTCTCCGCCGTGACAGTGCGTCATGCGCACCTCCTCCAAGCCAGGGCCGGCCAAGGCGCTCACTTCGGCGCATGAATCCTCTCTGCGCAGCTCGTACTTGCGCGAGAGCGAGAAGAACTGCGTGGCGGCGACGTAGTCGTGGCATGGGTAGGCGCCTAGGACGTAAGAATCTTTCTCGTCATTTTGCAGGGTGTCCAGGCACAGGTTGCTGGTCGGGTTCCGCACCCGCCCATATGCGAAGGCATGACTTGGGTCATCGAGAACGAACTTTTCCGGGAAGATATTGTCCAGATACCATTGGAAATCATGACAGCCTCTCTCCTCTTTGAAACGCAGACGGTTAGAAACGTCACCGATGTCCGTTGTGATCAAATCAGGTCGGTTCATGTAAAAGAGTCGCTTGTAATCGTCCAGCCAGACCTCGACTGTTCGAGCCGTATTAATGCCGTGGGTGTCCTTGTTCCCGGGGAAAGAGTACGGGTGGAAACTGCGAAAGATGTGGCCGACTCTGGAGCAAGGAATGGTCTCGAGTACGCCACCGCACTGCCATACCCTAAAGGACATCTCCAAGTTCTCGCCGCCCCACACGTCCATCTCTTCATCGTAGGACCCAATCTCCCAAAAGTAGTTCCTGTCGACAGCAAAGAGGCCGCCGGCCATGGTAGGCGTTCTAGTGGGCCCCACGGGACTGCCTCGACGCTTGCTCTCGCGCTCAGGCACGTCAATCCAATTGAAGTGACCATTCCACGTAAAGCCGCCGACCTGAAAGTAAACGCCGTTGCCGTGATAGTACTCCATGGTCTTGTCGTCGATCACATCGATGATGGGAACAACAAAGGCGTTTGGCTGGTGCTTGATACGGTGAAGTAGCGGCTGTAGCCAGTCGTCGCCGCACTCACAGTGCGAATCCAAGAACACGAGCACGTCCCCGGTGGCCAGTCTTGCACCGGTCAGTCTGGCCCTGATGAGCCCCGATCGCTGATGCAGTCTCTTTAATCGCACTTTGGATGGCAACTTCTTCTGGATGTAACGCTCCAACTTGCCTTTGAGATACTTTTTGTCGCTGAAGTCGTCGACGAGGATGATTTCATGAAGATATTCCGGAGGCGTTTTGTCCAGAACGCTCCATATTGTCCTGAGTAGTGGAGTCCACGCTTCGTTGGTGAATATAATTATCACGCTGGCTGTCGGTAACTCCTTATCGTAAGTCAGTCGTTTGCATTTGGGATCTCTGGTGTCCGGCACGACGCGGTGCAATGACATCTTGTTGCTGGCCACTAGATTAAACGCCTCCTTGGCCATAACTTCTTCTCCACGCGCTGCTTCCTCTGGCGTGAGCTCGACCGGGGCACCACCGTCGCCGGCGCCCTCTTCTACAAGTGCTTCGTCTGAGGCAAATTCGTCATAACCATCTGAAAGGTGTTCTGCCACATACAAATCGACTCCGCCAACCACGTTGAACTGGTCGTGGTTGTCAGACAATGCGACCCCGTTAAGTGTCTTCTTGCGTCTACTAGGAGGTATTTTAGCGTTGGGAAAGGAGTCAGGAGGCTTGAAATCATGCATGGGTGGTTGATTAGCATCATCCGCCGGCGGAATGATCAACTTCATCTGTGAGACATCTTCTCTTCTAAACTTCTTTCCCCATTTGGGCAGGTGCTGATCTTCATTCTCCTCCTGTGCCAAAGGATTCTTAATTTTCTTGAGATCGTACTTATAATCGAAGTCAGGATACTCTTTGGCCTTGATCCTTGGGATCGTGGGGTCGCTGGTACTCTTCTGGTTTTTTTCTCTCGCAGGCACTTGGTTCTCTGAGAGGGTCTTCTTTGACGATTGATTTCCACTATCTCCGCTACGCAACGTCCCAAGTTGCATCCAGGCAAACAGGAAGAAGACGGCAAAGCCAAGAATGAACTTGTACTTCAAGGCGACCTGGATACAGGGCTTTCTGCGGACTGAGCTGAGCAGCATCTTGGAACGGAGGGACAGCTGACTGGAGGGAGACAGAGAGGGCAGCATTCCTGGCTGAGTCAAGTATCTTGACTAGGTCCAATTTCTCTTCATCTCTGCAGTGCGTCGTTCTGGATACGGATAATAAAACCTTTGCGTTGAGATTTCCTCGTGGTGCCAGAGGACAAGGAACAAAAAGTCTCCAAGTTCTTCATACAAGGAGTTGGGACTGCTTGAGTGTGATTGGTCAGCAAGTGGAGACCCGTTTGCGTAATTCACCTGATGATCTTGCTCGACTAATTTCACTCTTAACACATCGTTTTCTTTCCACCCTTGAATACCTTTTGCTAATCACCTGAATGCCAGGGAGATTCATACAACTTCAAGCCTTCTTTTTCCTCTTTCACCTCAGCTTCGGCTCCAAGATTGATGATCATCTGAGAGCTGCTCCGTCTGGCACCACGTTATGCATTGCTGGGCGGTCGGCGGTCGAGCACGTGAGCGAGATATCCGTGGCAGAAGAGGAGGGGGGCACCAGGGAAATCGTCCCCGCCCGCCGCACGTTACTCGCGTTTTCACCCAGGACGACGTGCAAAAATAACCTTGCTCGAGCTTGGGAGCGAGTGCGTGCGTGCGCAGATACACGTAGCAGTCATCAGGGAATGCACTCGGCCGCTCAGGCACTCGTGTATAGGCTCCTCTTTCATGCAGCAGCTACCTGCCACCGGCCTGGTTCCAATGGTTTTCACCTGGGTGCCACGAGTGGTCACATCCTCCTCGTAGGGCTTCTTTGCGCGCAGACACACGAATGAGCGCACGCCCGCGTAGTATGAGTATGTGGACCAACGTCTGCAACAACAACGGATCTATCAGCTTGGTTATGCGTGGGTGAGCGACAAGGAATGAGAAGACGCTCTCACACGTATAGCGCGACACAGATATGTGTAAATGTGATTGTCAATGAAGCAGGTGCAATGAGCTGCTACAATCTGCAAAACTGCAAAGATGTAGCTGTAATATGAAGTGAGCACAAGATGCCACTCTTTCAAAAGAGCTATTGCGGCTGGCTGATACTGGTCCTAGTTTACGGATTGGGGCAAGCCAGGCCAGCAACGGAGACACATCATGATGAAGGAGACAAAATTCCAACCCAGCTGGAGGGACCCGGAAGAGAGGCCCCAGTTGTGGAAGACTCGGAGTCCCTTCCTGCCTGGGAGCTGCCTATGGAGCACAGACACGATGTAGCCGGGGCCATCACTCTACCGGACAACAGAGGCATTTCCCCAGCAGTCTATGCAAGTCTGGGAGTCGATCTCTTCTTTTCCATGTGGTTCATCTTTCTAAACAACGACGTGAGGTACTCAGGTAGAGTTTGTCCACTGAAATCCTACACATGTCGCTGCCAGGAGCCATAATTTCAGATACTCCCTTCACCATTCTTGCGCCGGTGAATTCTTCTAAGACCTTTCCGGAGACCATTTTGGAGAACGAGGCTCTCGCCGAAGAGATCATTGCCAATCACTTTCTCTTAGGTGAGGAGATTCGACCAGAGACGCTCGCCACGCCGAAGGAACGGTACACAGGAGGCGGGCAGAGACTAAACTTCAAAGTGGACAGGGAAGGTATAATGACGATAATGTAATGGAGTATAAAACAGATGTGTGTTTCAAAAATCGTATGCATCATGAATACCTATGGTCCAGGCGAGCTATGGGTCAACGATGTCGCTATCCTGGGCTGGGCTCAGGTGCCCAACGGTGTCATCTTCTCTTTGTCCGACTACCTGTACACGGAACACATCGAGCCAGATCTCAAGGCCTTCTCCAGGGAGATCCCGGAGCAGCAAATAGGCAATGAGATAGTGGACGGCAAGGAAAGCTCTGCAAATGTGACAACAGTCACTACGGCAGCTTTCACCACTTTTCGTCTTGCTTCTACAACCACCACCACCACAACAACAACAAGAAGAACTACTACTACTACCACTGTCCCTCGCACTACGACAGTCTCGTACTTCCCCGCGCCCAAGGACGACTGGCTGATACGGGAGACGTGTGAGGTGGTGCAAAACAAGTTGTCCGGCTTCAGGAGAGTGTTGGTTTGTGTCGAGGAGTACGTGGACCCTAGCACACTAGATGAAGAGAAGAGGAAAGAGGTGAGGAGCGACGACTCTGACGTGAAAAATCACGCTGGTGAGGCAGTTCCGACGCTGAAGAGAAATGACGATGAGGAGGAACTGCCAATCTTTGTGCAAGATATAGTGGACGTACTGAGTGTTTTGCGATTTGGCTCAAACGACTACCTCGCCTACATTCAGTCAGCGGACATCAGAGATGCATTCACAGAAGGTATTGGCTAACATTCAATAAAAGGTGCAGCTTTCATAAATGTCAAAAATCCTACAAGAAAACTTTTTTCTTTCAGGAGGTCAATACACCGCCCTAATCCCCTTTGACGAGGCCTTTCGCGCTTGGTACCCCATCGACTGGGGCTTCAACCCCTTCCAGGTGGACTCGTTCTTGCGACAGACTCTGCTCAATCACTTCCTCGTGGGCGCCGTCGATCAGAGCAACGTTGTTGACGGAGCCACTTTCAAGACACTTGGAGGAGAAGACGTCACCTTTCATCGCAGGGGAAACGTGCTCAGTGTCAATGGAATCGAGCTGCTGGAAGGCGGAACCCCAATCGACCATGGGACCATGCTCTTTATCGACCAGCTACTTTTTGTCGACAGGGACAAGGTGGACGAGCTCAATGAGGAGTATCCGTTCCTGGAATCAGGACCACTACTGCCGGCACCCTGGTACGAGTCTCAGTTCCTCTCGCATGCGCTGCGGACCCTTTCCGAGAGAGAGGAGTATACCTACATGGTCGAATACATGAACGCAACACACGAGCTGGGAAGCTACGCCCCGGGATATGGTATTAAGAGCACCTGTACATTCCCACCACTGCTTTAACGTTGTCCGTGTTGCAGATGATAATGGCCGCACTGATGGATTCACACTGTTTGTACCACGAGATGACGCTTTCTGGCGTCTTCTGGTTCAAGATGCTACTGTTCCCGATCCTTTCCTCACGCTGCCAGAATTCCGCCTCCGCACGCTATTGGGGCACTTGGTACAAGAGAGGCTCTTCTCCAAGGACATGGTGGTTGGCGCGACGATCCCCACGACGGCAAATAAGACACTGACCGTCAAAGATGTGTCTGGTGAGTGAAGCCACTAACCTAATCTAGTATCGGCTCAAGTGTACATAACTCAAATCTTTTACAGACGGCAGAATTATCCTAGATGATGGCAGACAGAACATCACTGCCGAAGGAAACGAGGTCTTCATCTACAACCTGGGCAACCTCTATTTTGTGGACAAGGTACTTTTTACCGAGACCAGTGACGTTGTCAAGGCCATGGAAAAGCTACCGGTTCTGAAGTCCGGTATTGCGGAGACCGAGGTGGCGGATATTCTGATAAAGAGTCAAGAAGGAAGTGAAACAAGCATGGAGGTGAGCAAGGAAGACTTCGTCGAGGACTTTGGCCCGCCCCCGGCCGCGACCAAGGTCGCAGTAGATGGCGAGAGCGGCGGCGACGGCAGCGACCAGCGTCCTAAGACGAGGGAGGAAGCAGTCGAAAAGCTGAAGATCAAGGAGTCTCAGGCACTGCAAAGTAGGGAAAATCCGGCCGAAGTCTCGCCTCCGGCAAAGACAGCTACGGTCGACTTTCCTGGCCAGGGATGGAAGATGGAGAATTTGGAAGAGAAAGTCATTTTCATCAACAACCAGAAGATCTCCATCTTAAAGCAGAAGGAGCCAATGGCCGTGAATTGAAGTGCAGCTTTTTCAAAATCCCTCCAATATACAAGGATGAACAAGACATAAGAGCGTCTCTTACCTTCTAGGAGAGGATCACACGGAAGAAGTCGTCAGTGTTTGACGTCCCCATGGCGGCGGTCCCGACGTTTGGCGCCCACCCCGACTTGTACCGCATGTTGTCACGACTCTTTTTTTGGCCAACTGCAGCTGGCGGACTTTCCACATTTTCCGTGCATCCTCAAAATTGCCAATTGTTTTCTGCACGGTTTAGTCTTGGCCTCGTTGTTTTGTTTTGAATCCTACCCAGTCAGGGTTGCCAGACACCTCGCCTGAATACCAGCTGTTCAACAGCTGCGTCGTCCACGGCACATCGACTAGCGCATGCATGTACGAGCATGGTACATATGCACGGGTACAGTGTGCGACACCACTAGGAGGTTGTCCGCGCAGTACATCATGAGGCACATGGGCATCCAGACATATGACGACGCGCACGTGCATTCTTCAGTTCTGTGGTGTGCATGGCGAGTCATCGTGTGCATGGTCACGACATCGGCATCGGGCGCCCCCTACTCAGTCCAGAGGCTGCCGTATTACCCGACGACCGACGGAGTGATGATTATAGTCGAGCTTTTCCTACTACAAACACTTTACTCGTGTCAATGAGCGTGCATACAAGCACCTTTTACTCTCTGGTCCAGCCTCGTTCTCGGCAATGGCATCTTTTGTAGCTTGATTATAGCGCTGCGCTAACCACTTGACCGTTTCCACCGACAATCGAACCAACTGCTGAGGGAAATGGATCCCAAAACGAGGCGGAGAAGAACAGAGAGGTTCGTTCAGTCAGAGAGGAGGGAGGGGGAGGCGGAGAGGGAGGGAGCGGAGCAATCGGCCAGAGAGACGGAGAAGAAGCAAGTGAAGCTCCCGCCAAGATCAAAGGGAGCCGCCGAAGCTGGGTGTGAGGCGGCACCTTTGAACCTCAGCCATTATGTAAACAAGCGGCCGCTTTGATCCCAAACCGCCGCCAAAGCCTCATCCCGGAGAACGAGAACGGCGAGCTGATCTGAGCGGGCGACGTCGCTGAGAAAAACGGAGGAGCGATTATGAAAATGGTAGCATCTTTACGGGCGGACAATGAAATCAGTGGTGCTATGAGCGAGCGAGAAAAACGTCTGCATGCAGGCCGAATCAATCGCAGCTGCCGTGCGACACGTCTTAAAGAGCCGATTGCCCCTTGTGCGACGTGCGCAGGAGGAAGGAACGGAACTGATTAGCGACGTCTCGGTTTCCAGCAAGGAGCAACACGGTTAAAAGGAGTGAAGTGGCCGCCGCCTGAGTGGCCGCCGCCTGAGCAGCCGCCGCCTGAGCAGCCGCCGCCTGAGCAGCCGCCGCCTGAACAGCCGCCCCCCCTGAACAGCCGCAGCCGCCCCAGTCGTCATCGTCGATGTGGTCCCCGTCGTCCCGTCCTAAAAGCCTCTGCGGCTCACTGCACTTCTTCCCCTTTTTGTGCTCACAGCTTAGCAAGCAGGAAACCCGAGGAATGCAGAAAATTCGCGTGTAATTCGGCGCCGCCCGCTATAAGGGGCTGCTCTTCGTCGTCAATTTCGGCCGCAAAAGCGAGGCCACAAATGCGTGCTCATTTCTGTACATGCGCCTGATCAATCAGGCCATTTAAAGGCTTTGGTACAAAGAGGCCACACAGTGATTAATTTCGAGGGGTTCTTCTTCCCCTTCCTCGCTGATGAAGGCGAGAGAGCGAGGATCGTCTACTTCTCCCCCACCGACGAAACTGGGGAAAGACCCCGACCGAGATCAAAGAGTCGCCGAAAAAGAATCAAGCCGGCAATCTGTTCAAGAGAGAAGAGGGCGTTGATGTGCGGCCTCAATCCTTCTATTTTCCATCATGTTCATGAAGACCCACGAGCAGTCTGGGTGCGTTCTATGTGTACACACACTAGAGTACGTACGTGCACGTATGTAGGAGTGAGTGTACGTGTGAACGTCAGCATGCATGTAGGCATGTGCGTGTACAATGGATGAAAGTAGGCATTTATGTAAGTGTGCGGGTATGTAGGTGTATGTGTGTGTGTGTGATGTCTACACGTGCATGCATTAAGCACGTATGCACCCAATGCATGCAAGTATGTCTGTTTTCCATGTACGGCTGTAACAACAGCGACGACTGACCACGTCTGAGAAGGCCTCTGTCGTCCTCTACGAGTGAATCCTTATCTTCTGCAGCTCAAAGAGATCCGCCGTCCGTCCGTCGGGCTTATCCCGACCGGCGATCTGCCGCGCAAACGCCGATGACGATTTTACGACGATGCCCGCCGAGATTGTGGCCGAGGGAGCAAGAGAGCGACTTGACAGAACAGTGGCATAACGAGGAGAGGCACTGGTACAGTAGGACGTGGAATTGAAACCAGAACTATAGCACGACCCGCATGCATGTGTCTGTCCGTCGGTCGGTCGGTCTGTGTCGCATGCTGCGTGTGTGTACGTGCAACTCCTTGCTGGGTCGACCCGTTGCATTCTTTTCTGCTTGCTCCAGTCCATATTTGAAGCGTGATTAAGAAGCACATTGTTGTCACCTCGGATCCAAAGCACCCACATTTATTAGACTGAAGTACAATAGAAAAGTTCTCAGCGGCGGCAAGAATGAAAGGGCGGTTGGCCGCGGCTTTGGCCGCGGCTTTAGAGCAGGCAGCCGCGTGCGCTCTCACGCGCGCAAAAAGAGAGACCGCGCTCTTATTCACGCAACGACTTCTTCTTTCTCCTCCACCATAGGTCAGTACTACATAAACCCTTGCAGCGGTTACATACGGTTGAGGAGCAGAGTGAGAGAGAAAAAGCAGTGCTCTTTCAGATGTGTCGCTCACTTCATGAAAGACAAACTTGCCTCGAGTGCGCCCAACGGGGGTGAGGAGCAAGGGGAAGACGAACCCCCCTCGAATCATCCGTCACGAGAGCAACTGCTGGAAGAACTGAAAGCCTCTCTCCTGCTCAAAGTGCAGCAATGTGGACGCCATCAGGGAGAGAAGATCGTGTCTCCTGAACACTTGGACGAGGGAGAACTCGGGGGGCAGAAGAGAACTCTACTGGGACTGTCACTTCCTCGTACGGCGAGGTGAGTGCAGACGTTGACGTGAAGTAAGCAGAGATCTGCTTACTTTCAGGGATGACCTGGTCAGTGTTAGAATGACGAATGGGTGAGGTGAATCATGCACGCGGGAAGCAGCGCGTCCATAACGTCTCAGTACTGCACGTACGCCTCCGTCGGCTTCTTTTGACTTCTGTTTGTGGACCAAACATTGCGGCCGCCGTCAGAGGCAGTGGCCAAAAAGGGGGCTACTTAGTACTCGTACGAGATGCTTCTAATGAAGTCTCCTGTGCTTTCTCCTGGAGTTTTGGCGGCTTTTTCCTCCACGAAATCTCCTCACGAGGAGAGCGTAAACTTTTCGAAAGATGCTCTTTGATGATCATAAATCAGAGGGTTGATGTGAAGCAGAATAAACAGCCCTTTCGACGATAAATTGTGAGCATTTTTCAGCAATTGGAGCTGTTGCGCACAAGCGTCTGCGTTATCACGTCCGTCGCAATGAAGCCTCTTTGTGCCACGTTCTCGAGCACATTCGCGTTGTCCCATTCATTCTCCGTCTTAATTTCTTAACCGTCGTCATTGCAATCTTTGTGTTATTCCCCCCCCCTCCCCTCAAGTCTCCTACTGCGCACAATGTCGTCGTCGTCGTCGCCGCCGTCGCACCCGCCAAGAACCCTCTCGTGAATCACTGCAATCTGAGTAAGTAACTCCAGTACTGAAGAATGTGTGTACGCATGAGTGAGTAATACCAAGTTAGTGCACTCTGAAAGGTGTTTTATAGCTACTCGGACGTGTGGCTTCCTTCTTCTTGCACTTTTCTCTCCACCCGTGCAATTTTACAGCCCGCGGGCTGCCATTATTCGACTGAACAACGAACTCCTCCGTACAACTCTCGTTGCTGCCATTGCTCTGGCAGAGGAAGAGTCGCTTTTTGGGGGGCTCTTCCAGAGAAAACACGTGGTGGAAACTGCGTACAGCAGCGTACAATTAGTAGCAGCGAGAAGATCGGCGGGTCGTCTCTTTTGATCGGACTCCCAGGGGATCCAATCCTTTGAAGACGACAAACCTTTTCATCTCTATTTCTTTGCTCCTGTTGTCTCTCATTTCCCTCAGGTGTGCTCTTTTCACCGATTGTCATTGCCTACCGATACCTACCGGGTCCACTTAGCGGGCAGTCAGAGACGCCGAAAGAATTAACCATAGCAGACAGGTGTTTCAGCGTTTAAAGTGCTTCTGGCCAGAGAAAAGGATGCTTGGAGCAGTGAGTTTGCGGACTTCTGAACACGCTTAAAAGGTCTGCAGGGAGAGCTGTGGCCATGGACGTGGCTCTTCCTGCCAATGTTTCATTATCGACCAGGTTTCATATAGTCGGGGCTGTAAAACGGACCCTGAAGGAGGGGGAGCAGAGAAGAGAAAAAAAACCCACCATGCGTTGTCTGGAGAGACAAAGACAATGAGAGACACCGACGACGCGAGGCACACTCCCATGATCATGGCAATCAGGGGCACGTGGGGCAAATAAAACCCATCTTGTTCCCTTTATTCACTGCAGCTATCATAAACTTTGAATGTTTAGCATTACAACTGGAGAAGAATCTATGACTGCCAGAGCGTTACTGACCAAACAAAAAACCACTCTGCCTCTCTGTACGTACTCAAAGCATTCCGAGCATCCTCTCTCTCTCCTTGCTGCTCCCATCTTTAGTTCACACTTATTCCAACGAACTAGTGCTCAAGGTAGTTCTACCACGTGTGGGTCTCTAATAGTTGGGACATGCCGCCCTATCATTTGCCTGGAGATCAAAGGCGCCGACGACACTCGCGAGCCAGAAGAAAGAAGAAGATTGGCCTGGAGGAGGAGGCTGCGGCCACGGCGGCAGACCCAACCGAGCAGGCCAGACAGCGGCTTGAGCATTGTGAGAAGAAAAATACCACTGCGGGAACGGAGGAGGCTCCTGTGACACAGTTCCTGCCCTGCGCGCAATGAGATCGCGCAGCCAGCACCAGATGTGCACAGGCTGCAGCACCACGACGACGTCTGGGCCCCCCTCCGTCCACAGGACTCACGCACGCACGCACGCGACGCCGCAGCCGGCCGATTTTCTCGGCCGAAACAAGATCATTTCCTAACATTCCTCGCTTGGTGCCAGGCCAATTAGTACGTCGTCTTAGTGGCAGTGGCCTCATGGGAGCAAAAGCGCTTTCCAGGCGTATCATCATATCATCATGGACTGATTAGAGGCTCCGGGAGCCGCTCTGAGATGCGTAATGATAAGCCTCTGTCTGCTCTGCTCCAGCACCAAGGCGGCCAGGGGGGAGGAGGAGAAAAAAAATGTGTCAAATTAGCTTCAACGCTTGCTTTCTCATTAGGAGATCGCCGCTGCGTCATTCGATGGCCCAAAATACGAGTAACTTCTTGCTTTTTGCTCATCTGTTCGACTGGAGGCTGCTTGTATCCAGACCAAACAATGTGGGTTTTTCTTCTCGTCCCCAAAATCTCACTGTCAGTCCAGTGGCGGACAATTTCGCTGGTATCAATGGCGATGGGATCCAAAATAGTACACAGAGATTATCTCCTCCACCCTTTGTCGGCTTGTTATAAGCCTTTTTTGGGTGGAGTCTACTTAGAGGAGGACATACAATGGCTCCCTTATCGCTCGCTCCCTGACTCCTCACCGGCGACCACGGTGACACCTGCGGCCTTGACCCAGAGCAACAATAAATCGCCGTTGAAAAGGCAACTTCTTCCTAATCCGTTAGATTCAAGGAGCAACCATCAATTTTTTTTCTTTTTTTTTTTGAGCTGCACTTCTCTTTCGAGTGCCTGCAAAGCACAGCTGGGGCAGATTCTCATGGAAGCACACCTGTGTGCGCCGGGGGGGTAGCAAGGTGAGCATAGCTATGGTGGAGAGAGAGGGTTGATTCCTCTGCCTCCATGAAATCAATTTTCTTCAAAGGACTTCCGGCGTTCTAGACAGATTTCCTTGGCTGATACCGATTGTCCGCAGTGATGGTCGTCTGTCTGTGCTCTCTTGATTTCGACTACCCGATGTTCCGATGAACGAATCTCCTCAATGCTCATTGGCTCCATCGAGAATTGGGACGATCAATCTAAGGTCTCCATTCTGACGCTGGACTAAACATACGAACTCGTACAAAGTTGTCGCACGTCCATTATGGACACAAGTACTCTTACCAGCGTGGATCCCTCAATACACCTGAGTCAGTGATTGACTGATCAGACTGCGTCGAGAACAACGCAGTGCACAAGTTGGACGCGTCCCTGGCAAAAGATGTGTGTGGCGGTCTTGCGAAACAGGAACAATAGTCGTCGGTAGCTAAAATATTACAGCTGGAGAATTTAGAGTTGTCTTCTCGTCGAGTCTGGTACGATTTCTTTTACAGTCGAGCCGTTCTTTGTTAAGTCCCTTGGAAATTCGGTCCTGGAACATCTTTTCTTTCTTCTTCTGTGCTAATCGACGCATAATCCTCCCAAATTAACCCCAGGATCAATACAGACGGTACAGACCCAACTGTCAACCGGTAGCAGACAGAAAATGCCGCCGACGCCACTTTCAGACTCTCGCACAGTATTTGCACAGATACACGTAGTACATGTATATCGCATACCGTATAGTACGCTGCGAATGTCTTTCACTTCGAGGGACGTTTCCAACAGCCGCTCTCGTGCATCAGAGCTGAACTACTT
>JAAUXU010057852.1_pt1 | contig 36310 bp, 28 predicted proteins | sample 7278151 | NCBI WGS metagenome assembly JAAUXU01 (sample SAMN14350113, study PRJNA611818) | marine sediment metagenome | isolation source: surface marine sediment (1.8m) | place: French Polynesia: Moorea | collected 2018-08 | reverse complement strand
CTGGCCCACAATACAGTCCAAAAAATGCCCAAATTATTCGCTATTTCTGTTATTTTTTTGCCCTTAACTTTTTTGCGCTGAGTGTCTCGTCTTAGAAGAACCCCCCTGTATCTGCTGACTCGGCCCTCACTTTCATACTGCAGTACTTTCTACCCTCAGAAGCAGCAGCTTTTATGTACGCCCTTATGTACTGAAGTACAACGCAACGGGGGAAAGAAAAGCATTTGTCTTCTTGCTCTGCTTTGGAAAGAAACATTTTTAAGCGTCGTCAGCATGCATTCTTCGAGTTATTGATGTATCCAAAGTACAGTAACAGTAAATTGTTACTCACGTGCGTTCTTGGAGCTAAATAAGGTAAGGAACTCAATCTTGACAAACTCAATAAACCACACCCGTTGGATGCGTGCGTGCGTGCGTGCGTGCGTCAAGCTAAAATGAATCTGTCACCGCTCGCTTTTATGCTCGTTTGATTGCACGCGACTTTTTTTTTACTCCCCTCCTTTTCCACCTTCAGCCGTACGTAATTTTATCACGCGCGCTTCTTCTTTTGCAGACGTTTTCGTGACGAAGACATCGTGCCAATGCGATTCTTATCGGAGAAGAAGGGACATTTACACTTCTGCCCGACCAAGAAGCACGATTTTGCAAAGTGAATTCGAGATCGAGAACGTCTTTTGCCTAAACATACTGGGCAGACGGTGGCGCGCACATTACAGCTATGCGATGCCATTCACCGCATGATCCAACGGTCCGTGCATACTGTGCTGCACTGCACGTACAGGGCCGGATGACCTTCCACGACGACGCGGCCGTCGGTCGGACACATGACTGCAGTACGAGTGCACTACTGTACTTACGCACTCGTAACTAGGTACTTGGCACGCGGTGCCTGACGAGGATGCAATGTGGACTGACCTCTGCTTCATCGTGACGATCTCGTCTCTGGTGAGTCCCCTCATCTTGAGCGCTCTGTTGAGATCCCTGACTGAGAGCGTGACTAGCTCCTCGTCCGTGATGCCACACTGAATAATGGCCGGCGAGATTGGGCGAGGACCTTTACCAGACGTGGAAGACGTGCCTGGACCGCCTCCCCCAGAACCTGTGCTTCCCTGCACAGGTGAGGGAGGCACCAAGAGACCCGACGGAACACTATAGAGCTGAGATGGCGCACCGTGCAACATCTAAGGAGGAATAAAATAAACCTTATGACTTGTCGCTGTAGCCAAGTTTAAACTGTGTGGTGAGTACTGATGTATGAATGAGGGTCGAACTAGTAGGACTGCGGGACTGCGTGCTCGTCCCATACGTCTTACCTGCTGCTGTTGCTGCTGTTGCTGCTGCGCTTGATGGTGTTGCATGAGGCCAGAATTGGCTAACAAGTGGTGGTTGTTCAACTCCTCGAACTGCTGCTTCTTCATCACGACGTTGGCGATGGTGGTAGCCGTCAACAGCTGCCTGCTGCTTCTCCTCTACCTAACAGAAGGTAGGCTCTTTCTCCTCTTTCCCCAATGTGCAGCACGGTTTGTGATGGCGACGGCGGCGGCGGCCATCTTGATGACTTGACAATTCTTTCCCCCAGTTCGCCCACTTCCCGCTGAATCATTTCTGGCCGCCGGTGAAAACGCTCAACCGTGAATCAAGGGGGGAGAGGAGGGAGTAGAACGTCAGTATAAAGCCTGCAGTGTGAGCGTTGACGATTGCGCTCCCGCGATCGTATGAGTCCTCATCGTAGAAACTTCATTCCTCCACATGTTGAACAGACTATGGAAACAACGTGCTTGGAAGTGTTTTGATTGTCGCGTATGCCCCTAGTCTTTGTTCATACGAGCACGCAAAACTCCTGCAGCTCGCCGGTCGAGAGCGTTTGGTTTTCTTGATTCAGATGCGACACCTAAGGTGCCTGCGCGAGCTGCCAGGCTAAAGCGACCATAAGTCCACTTTTGTCATCGTCGTAGTACATACGTACGTATGCACTATGTACGTACAGCCAGCTCATAAGAGAAAGAAGGGGAGAAGGTTTTTGATATCAGGCCAAATTGTAACGGGTTGCTTGCTTGCATGGAGGAGCTTTTTTGCTCCAGACCTGCTGGAATGCTCTGGGAAGGGGAAGGAGATGAGGAATTTGTTTGAACTGCCTTCGCCGCAGACAAACACAAACACATTCATTTATTCAAGGTGTGACTACTATTGCTACATGCAACAAATTGACGCCTCAATTGCTCCAACTTTGGGTTCGTGGGACGTGTATGCATGTAGGGTGGCATCTGAGGGCAGGCACGACGTGCGTGCTGTCCATGAACGGACGGGCCTTTTTTTGTGGGCCAACTATCAGATGTACGTCTATGTGTCGGTCTCGATCGGCTGTCTAGTATCAATCTGATGCCAGGGCTTTAACGTTGTTCCAATGTTTATATGCAGTACGTACTGTAACATACAAATTCCACACACTGTAATTCCTCAGAAGAAACGTTGTGGATTGCACGATTCTTCCTTCTCTCAGTCATTCTCTTCTCTCTTGCTCGCTCTCTCTCCCTCGCTCTTTGCACGCGTGCGTGTGTGTTTGTGTGCGTGTGTGTTTGTGTGTGTGTGTGTGTGTTTGTGTGTGTGTGTGTGTGTGTGTGTGTGGGAGAAACTCATGCAATATCACAATTTCATCTTTTTCTCCCGAAATCTGCACTCTTGTCTGCACCTCGCCGGAGCGTCTGCCTCACCAACGACATGGTAGAATGTACAAAAAAAGGAACTCTCTCATTCTTCTGCAGAAAATTCATTCCTCCCTCTGCGTTCCTCGAATCTTCTCATAACCTCTCCCCGCTGGTAGTAATGAAGCTTTAAACAATACAGTTAACATCGTGATCACGGTAGGAGAGACAGAGAAACACTGTTGAAAATTTCCTCACTACTTGAGGCTGAACCCAGGACGACAATGAGTGCTTCACAAAGATGTCCTCCATACAAAACTACGTGCATGATCACACACTGGTCACTCCGGTGATTTCAGGATTACCTTCTTTCAACAATCTGCCCAAGCCCCGTCATTTCCTGGTAAGACTGGATGCCCTTGGTTGAATGGTACCTAATGGGCTTGAAGCCTCACCAGGAAATGACTGGGCTCGCTGGGGTACATTTTGAGTAAGAATTACTCTACTGGTTACGCATTCTTTGGCAGAAGTAGGAGAGTGTGTGACCCTCTTGATCGGCGGCTCATGATGTTGTAGTCAGTACCTACCGGCAAGCCTTGCTGCCGCGTGAGAAAGCAAAGATATTCGCGCCCTGAGGAAATCTCTCGACCTTTGGGGGTCACCACATTGATCAGGTCAATCAGGGTGACAAAGACAATGTAGGAAGGGATCGTTCAGGTCGAAAATCAGTTTCAAGTGGCTGAAAAAGGACAAGGATGGCTTCGAGTGAGCACTGCAAAAAAGGCCGTTGAAGCCGTAGCTGTCGAGTAGCGCAAATCGCTAAAAGATTGGGGAGCATCAGACTCTGCTCAAGGCCATCAATGGGCCCAGTCCAGTTGAAAACCAGTCAAGACAGCTACAGTGGACAATGCCCTCCAGAGGGCTGAACTACAATTAACTACATGCAATCCTGTCACTGTCCGATGAACTCTGCAGCTTATTTTTAGGGAGTTTTCGGAATTTCAGGCAATTTCTTTTTCATCTTTTGGTCTTTTCTGACTAGTTTCGCCTTTTTGACCTCCTCAGCGCCCGAAGTCTTCCCCTTTTCAGCTAGTTCTCACTTCGTTTGTCATTGATGCGCACAGGGTTGGGTTTCTTTGGTTGTCCCAAAAATCAAAGACCTTTATAGAGATGTATGATAGATGAGAAGGTTGCAGAAAGGACGAATTCTCTTCTCTTAAGAACCCTGTTTATCAATTCAAATCCATTTCTGTTAATTTTAATCACGTACTAGCCCAACTCTAGGTAGAATGAACCCTGAAGGACGAAGGTGTTTCAAGTCGGACTTGGACTTGGTCTGCAGCTTGTTTCGTAATTATCTGAGATTAAGTTCGTATGATTTAGTGTCAGGAACATTTGTGCACAGGTTTTTCTTGTCACTTTCATGGAACACAAACGCTTTAGCTGCCCCAGTCACATGAAAATATGACGAGAATAGCAAGTCTCAATAGTGATGAAGATGAACACCATGGATTGCTGGAAAGCTATGCTAGAGCTAGCACAACTGAATCTCAAGCTTGGACTCTCCTACATCCAGAACGAGGGCCTTCAAGGATTGCTGTCAGAGCAACACTGCAGACGTCGGCCAACTTGAAGATAGTGAAGGTTCTGGTGTTGGAAGATATGCATGTTCAGAACAAGCAGCTTATTGCTAAGAATGCAGGCTTTTCCACTGGATCAAAGCAAACTATGCTCCATGATAACTATGGTATGAGAGACTACAATGAATGTCGCCTGAATTAAGAACCAGAGCCTTAGTCCCGGTCTCATTTGAGGCACCCTCGTCGGACCAGTCAGTAGACAGGTTAAAAGTGGTTTTATTGGCGAACTAAACACTTACATTATCGAGCACTCCCCCATTCAGTACATATAAGTGTACACTGTTAAACGAATCCAATCGCATGGAGATGCGTTATGTTTGCCTGTTTCGTTCTTCAGCGAAAACACGTGAGATAAACATGCGGACTGATCATTGTTCAATCATAATTATTACTAGAACAGAAATGGCTCTGGGAGCAGGTGAGTAAACCAGACTCGCAACATTACTGCATGCCTGAAAATGCTCCCTTTTGTCAAAAGCAACTTCAAAGAGAGCTCTCAAAAGGACTGAAATGTGATAAGGACAGCTGTGATAAGCTACGCCACTGGGTAATTCTCAGTAAGGGCAATTACCAGGACAATAAACAGTTTTGAATTTGTTCAAAAATTGTAACATCATTTATTGCTTCATAGTGCCCAAAGTCATATCTGCATCTAACAGGTTATGCAAACAGACATCGTCCCGGGTCTCCGTGGCAGACCTAAAAAATTACCCTCTGATAGCGGACGCTGGATAAACTGTCTCCGTTTACACCACGATCTTATCTGACAAGCGGGAGAGTTTTAGTGAGGAAAACCCCAAGAAGACTATGGTGTCTGGATTATTCAATGAGTGAAATGATTCAAATTCTCACTTTTCACTGCAGATCTGAAGAAAAATGCCCTTGATTGAGGGAACACTATAAGAGTCTTCTTTCCGCTAAACAGGTCATCCCGTACGGAGCATCTGTTTCCTCATCTGCAGAGCAGCAGTCCAAACACAGAAACAAAAACCGGAGCCTCAAGATCCTCTGTGTGGACTGCATAGCTCAGGTGCCCTTTGAGAGTGACATTTCCAGTGATGTGATCCAGTTCTGGGAGAAGGTTTCCTAGTACGAGGAAGCAACCAGAGGCCATGACTTCGGTAGCAACAGCTGCACGTTGTACAGGAATAACGAACTCAAATGCTTGAATAAATTTTGGACTACATTTGTTGCAGCCAAAAGGGTCATGCAAAGTTGAGGTGCTGAGTGCAGGTGTGCACAAGACAGAAAAACTTGTCTCGAGACAACTGGTGATGGTCTCGCCCCGAGACACCAGACGAGACGAGACAAAAAGCTGTGTTGGCAAAAAAAAAGAAAGAAAGAAAGAAAGAAAAAATAAATACGCCCAACTCAGGCCCATTCAGTGTTACGAGTACTCCCTCCTCAAGCTCTCGCTGTATGACTGCTACTATGCTATTAAAATCATATTAGAGTCAGGAAGGAAATGTCAGTTACACCTCCATATATCTCGATGCTATCCACAGCTGTGACCAATTCAGAAAATTCAGATTGCGTTCCTATTCCTCAATGTATCCCAATTTTGGAATTTCAATCAAATCAAAAGCCATTTTTCACATTGGATCGATCACTGTTTCAATGACCAATCCGGCTCAAAAGTCAGTACAATAGAAGAGTGTTTAAATAAGGGGTCTGAATTTTAATAGAATTTCTTACTTCTCTCAGTTATTCAGTGAATTAAGCTTTGCTAACAACTGCACTTCAAATGATTCATCCCGCATGGAATTTCTGTTTTTACGAAAAAACTTACTTCAAAAGAGTCACATAAAAACTTGAAAAGAGCCTCTCCACACTTGCACTGGCGGGAAAACGAGGTTTCTTGCCCATGATACAGATTTCATCCAGGAAAAGTCAGGCAGCGAACTGACTTATGTCCATTCTTGGCCAATGAACCTCTCGATTGCGTCGTCAATGCTTTGACACATCCGACTTGTTTAAGGGAAAGAAGTCAGAGGAAGTCATCTATCCGGCTTCGAGTGTGTCAATGCCGGGCCCTGGGGAAGGTTCTGGGGCCAGGAAACCCGAGGTGGATATTTCTCCTGAGCACCAAACTTTTACCCCACTTGAGCTCTCTTCTCGCTATAACGGAAATTCTGGCTGAAATTTTGCTGCTAGCCATAAAATCCATTCTGTCGAGATTCGGATTTATATAGTGACATAATCTTCAAGGCCTTTTAATCAAAAGCCAAAATATTTTGGACTGACATTGGATTGCCTGCTGAGAATTATTTACATTGAAGCGATCGAAAAGTGATTCTTTCAGTGCAAATAAAAAAGTTCAAATAGATAGATAGTGTAACTGATTAGGGTAGGTTTGATCACCTATAATTAATAATACAATTGTGGGTCACCTACAACTTGCACGCGGAGTGACCAAATGCTGCTACAAATTGCAAAACTTGCAATTATACACCTCCGTTTCGCAACTTTCATAAGCTCTGTGCGACTTTTTCGCTAGGGTTTCCTCTGAAGCTGTACTTCTGTCACTAAAACTTAAATACAGAATTTGTAAATGACGGACTGAACTGGGAATGTCTATACCTATATATAAAGGAAAAGTTGATTTTTGGTTACGGTTGGTAACCGGAGGACATCAACCCCTAGGACCACATACAGTATATTCTGCAGAAATCAGCATGACAGGGGGAATGTTTTAGGCCACTTTCTGTCGGGGTTAGGGTCTCGGGTCGGTTGCAGGAACGGGTTCGTCAACCGGTGGGTTAAGGAAGTTCTAATCACAAAAAGGCAAGCACAACTGTCTGTTCTTCGACATTTCTGAGGCTGAACTTCCTCACCCCACTGCAAGTTAGGGGCCAAGGAAGCAACCAAATTTGACGGCGCCAAGTGCGTGTGCTCAGCACAAAGCACGTGACCGAGCAAAGCGGGTCAAGTCTGCCAGCTTCGTGTCCAGGCAGGACCAGCTTCCTGTTGAGGGTGACGCGCATGTTGAGCAAGGGTCGACTGGGATTGCGGCGAGTCTTATAATAACCCGAGCAATGCCGGGGACCTCTGCTAGTAGCATATGAAGGAATATAAAAATTACGCCATCTCGTGGGTTTTCTTACTGCAAATTGTCTTTGCTGTCATAGATAATTAGAGATGGCCGAAAGATGGAGAAAAAAATGACCAATTATGGCAGCAATATGCTGTTCAACTCCTTGTTTATGAAAATAAGTATTGTGGCAGATTGCAAGTACCGGTATAATAGCTAATCCAAGTGACCCCAAAGGGTTTTTGTCAACACCGATGCTTTCTAGAATGAGGAGTAACTCACATCTTTACACAAGCAGCTCCTTATTCCGTTGGACTATCATCTGGTCCCGGACCAAGACTGTCGAGGATGTCGACAGTCCAGGTCCCTGTCTGGCGTAAGCTGGGGGCGAACTGCTCAACCTGTGGGATATGGAATAAACTCATGGCCATCAGAAACACCGACGGCATTGACGGAAACATTCGTATAGATTTCTATTTTATTCTCCTAAGACAATTATGGCACAGATCCCCAAAGTTTTGCCACAGCCATCACCAAACCTTTTGACTACCCTACTCTCAACTGATCATTTGACACAGTTTCTCAAGGGTCGACTACTTTTTCTCGAGGCAGAGCTGGCATTGTTTTTCCAGTGAGTGGCAGATCCTCCTCCAAAAGCCCCCATCACTATTTAAGATCGCCTCCCTGCTGAGCTGTTCCATTTGCTCCATTTATTTTTGCAAATGTCCTGTCAGTGCTGCAATTGTGCTAAAATCGAGGTTGTTCGAGACGTGAAGGTTGCTTATAAAGAGTTTCGTTTCTCTGCAGTGCCAGAAAAAGGTCAGATCAATGAACAATGCCTGGCTTATACCAGTCACTTCCGCGGATGGTATTTTGACTCTTACATCCGTCTGTGGGCTGCATACTTGGAAGACAAAGTAAGATGACCTTTGCGTTTGGCAAAGGCCATTTTGAGCGATACAAGCATCTGACCACGGTATAAGAGTTGCCCACTGTAGCAGCTTCGATTACCTCTCACTGCAACAGATTTTGTGGGAAAATTGAAAGTTTTCATTTTAGCTTTCATTAAGGAGGCAATTGTACCCAAAGAGAAGGATTCCTTTTAAGTAAAACATCGGTGAACAGGACATTTCTGCAAGAACGAGTTTCTTGCCAAAACAGGACGGGCAATTGGGGCAACAGCAGAAACAATCAGTTGGAGTCCTATTCCAGGGTGTAAAACGGAAAATTGTGCTTGTCCAACCTGACCACAGAGCTGTTTCTCTCTCTGTCGGCGAGATGACAGGAGATGAATGAGCAAAAAAATTGTTAGTGATATTCTCTGACACAACATTTCTCCTTCAAATCACAGAACCTGTGATATTTCTTTCCACAAGGACAGAACTGAGGCATTCTGACTGATGCTGATTGTGACGTACACTACCTTGGTGGAGGGAGTTGCATCCAGTCTATCAGTCTTTTTGTGTAGAATGACCCTGATTCATGATGGGGCTCCAACCCGGTGCATGAGTGCTGCAGGGTCACTTTCTTACAGTTTTGGTCTGCTGCCATGCGGACGTCCTCTTGGCCGAACTTGAATCCACTAAATTTAGCTGCGTGGGGCAAATTGGAGAAGGAGACAAAAGAATCTGCACTCCAACGTCGAGTCTTTGAAAACTAAGGACGCGCCGAACAAGATGACCACCAACTTCCTCGTCAGCAGCTGCGCTGCTACGACCACCTGGTACTCGGGCCCGTGATTACTCTGAAAGGAGGCCATGTTGACAGTAAAGAAGTTTCTTCCTTGCCCCTTTGACTTCATTTGCAGTGTCTACCGATGACTTGAGCATCTCAAGTGCAGTTCATGATCGCTCCAAGGCTATGTCAAGCATTGCTCGAATACCCCGCCTACACTTACAATGCATTCCTAGCTTCCCTCTTGTTAAGTTGTCTTGACACCCGCTGGCTGGCATTTCCACGCAAGACCAAACCTCTTGTCAAAATGGATGTGACAACGGCACACCAAAAAATCTATCCCTCTTTTCGTTGCAGTGCCTAACCTGAAGACTGTACTTAACCACGTATGACAACTTTCATTGTTTAAACGTATCCTCAACTAATCTGTTGCAGGTGAATTATAGAAGATGAATGGACGTTTCTTCCCATTAACCTCACGATCTGTCCATAACTCCGTAGCATAAGTTCCTGCGACCGTCAACATGTTGCATCTTCCACCTAAATTTATTCATTAAAAATACTGTTCAACAGCATTAAATATCTCGCCTCGCTGTAGCATTGGTCATATTATTGTTATCATGTATTATTGTAATGATGTTAACAATACTACAAAACTGTCAACAAAACTCAATAATGCAGCAAACAAATGTTATAGAGAAGGGACCGCTCCTATACTGAAGAACATTCGATGCTGACAATACCTCTAAATTTGGCTAATAAATAGTTTTATGCAGAGTATGAAACAAGTCTTCTAATAGAAATGAACAACTCTACTAGTAAACAGTTGTTTAAAAGAAAAAAAATGCTCATCGACCACCTTCAAACTCGCTAGTCTGCAGCTCCCTCGTCCGCGCTGTGCTGCGCCGACGTCAGTGCTACCCTGAGTCTGCTGACAGAAGACGATGCTGATGGCGCTGGACTGACGCAGCAAGGCGTGGAGATGCGCGAGTTGCTAAGCTCTAAGTGGTGAAGGAGTTGAACTAGCTCTTGGGCGGTAGGACCGCCCTTGGTATCCGATGCGGCGGAAGCGTCATTTGCAGACCCGTGGAAAAGTTCTAGGGCGGTTGTGAGATCCCACATCTGCACGGCCCCAGATGAGTGTCCGGTGATCACGAACCGACGAGGCCTTCAAAGCAAATTTCGTTTAGATTTTGAAGAATAATGCAGATGATTGAGTCTTCTTATTCAGGTGCCAAGTACGTACGTGCAGGTGTGTCACTGACCTTGCTCCGATCCTTCCGCTAGATCCCTCGCATTCGTGCACACAAAAAGATGTAATGGTGGTTCCGTCCACGGACTTGATGATGCACACGCGACGGCCGTCATTGGCCAGGCGGACGTACAGGCAGTCGGTCTCCGGCACAACTTTCTGCACAAACACCTGAAGTTACAAAGCACGGGTATTGCAGCAAAAGCGCACAGAAAGGAAGGAGTAAGTAGGAAGTTCACATAAACGGCACCCTTTGCCCTCCCCCCCCCCTCCTCCCAATTTAGTCAATGTGGCTTCTACCTGTTCGTCGTCTTGCTCTCCGTAAGGTCCACACTCGTTTCCGACCGCACTGCAGCTACTGATTGGCTCTAGCTCCTCCAGACTGACGATCTTGAACGAGGCAACCGACGTTGAGCCTAACAAAGTATGTACAAAAGGAGAGTAGAACGTGTCGTTGGAAATTTAGTAACACCTGAGAGGTACTGTACCAACCTGGCTGTGTGGAGATCATGCCCCTGAATCTGGTGACTCCCCATGTTCTCACGTGGTTGTACTCGCAGCAGACAGACACCTGGGAAGAGAGATAAATGACGTATGAGGAAACTGTCTCAGCGTCAGCTCTGATATATGCACGGACTCAAAAGGACGTAGAAATATATACTACGTTCAGTGCAGCATTGTAGTACGAGGTTTTAAACAAATCGGATCTTACCAGAAGTTTTTCTGACAGTTTGACTTTAGTGACGGGAGACCGATGGACGCTAAACGTCTGGAAGAGCTGGGGTCCGTGGCCAACAGTTTCTGGATGTTGTACGATCACACGCACGGTGCCAGAGCTACATGCACAAATTATTAGTCACTCCCAGGCATCATTCTGAAAGTCACGTAAGGCTTCTTTAGGATAGACACTGGACAATACCTCGTGCCATAGGCGATCTCAATCCAGTTGCCATAAATGGACGTCTTAGGAGTAAGATAGACTGAGATGGCGGTGACAGCGTCACCGGCGGGGTCCCTGAATGTTATTGAAGCAAGTTGTAAAGGACACTCTTAGCTACTTCATCAACATTGCTTCTAGATGTCGTGACTACATCAACTCACCTGTACAATTCCGTCACCAACAGATCGTTGTCTTTCATGCGCAGGGGGAACTTTTGCATGTCGATGTAGTTGATAGAACCATTGGACGAACCCAGGAGCAGAAAGGAACCTAAGTAAAATGTTGCAAATTTCTAATTGCACCGACGTCAAAAGCCGTCACGTTACCCAAGTTCCACAATACAAAGGACTGACTCACGTCATGAACCAAAAGGAAATTGATATTGATGCAAGGTGTTCTGCACTATGATATTGAACGTGGTAAGAGACCCCGTGGTGAGTCTTAAGAGTCGTCTGGGTCATGTAAAAGATAAGAGAAGTGGCACCTACGACGTCCAAGGATTAGCTATAGCCTCACTGCTCTACGTTTCTGAAGAATAAGTGGTACATTTCTAAGCTATAGACGGGGAGGACAGGAGGAGCTAGATGGAGTGAGTCACCTGGCTAAGCAAGATACACAGGCATCCCAGCAGTCATAACTACAGTGGCCAAGTCTTCAGCTGGACTCTCGGAATGCCTAAGTTTCAGAGGTGGAAGCCAATGACGCTAGTCCAGACACCGCAACACCCTGTGTGATGACCTGAATTGTCACCAAGCAGCACCAAATAGTACTCACTACTCGTCTCTTCTTTAGTGGTGAGAGGGCATTGTGCCCTGAATGCACAAGCAGTCAATAAGGTTTCTAGTTGCCCTTGCCACCTGTGTTGCTAGTAAGCGTGCTCTATTCTCTTCGGCTGGATGCGTGATAAACAAAAAAATTCTCTCGGCTGCTTGATGAAAATGCCAAAATGTCTACTCAACTCTTAACGCAAAACAAAGAGAAAACACCGTAAATTGTGCGTGCAATAGGCAAGTGTAAAAACAAGCTGAAACGTGTGGATCCAGCCAAAAGGTTAGTTTCCGCATACCTGGAAAAAAACGGATAAGGAATGACAATTTCAGCTATGTTCCTACTTATAATACACCAACAGACAAGGCGAATTCACGTCCTTCCTCTCCATACGTCATGTTCTGTGGCTACCTCCAACATCGGAGCGTCCAAGTAATGAGATTCCCCATCATCAGTTGCAAGAAATCAAAGCCTGATTGACCTGACCTAACCTCACCCATCTTTCCCGACAGATTTCCTTGCCCGCCAACGGTCGCCTCGTCAGCTGCGCGTCAGCTGACTGGGATACCGGATTTCTCAGACAAGCTCTTTGCCCATCTTCTAGGCGAGTATGCTTCCCTTGACAGCCCAGAAAGTCACCGACGACCATCTATTGCAAGGACTCCCTTTCTGTCCAGGCAAACAGTGACGGGAGTACCCATCCGCTCTTGTTAGGATTGCGTGGTTTTGAAACAATTCGACAGCTGAACAGCTGTGCACGTCTGTTGTTGCATCAACACAGAACAGGTCAGTGCCACTGGTACTGGCACTTTGAAGCTCTGGTTACACAGGATAGCATCGTTGGTCAGGAGGATGAACAAGTTAAGGATGATCATGTTAGAGAGGCTGAATTAGAGGTCAGTGGCAACATATTCGCAAATTATCAGCCATTGTTTCTACTGCGTAGCCCACTTACAATGTCCATGGCACTCTCAGAGCCATTCGGAGAAAATATGTTAGAGATGCAGTTGAAGACTAGGTGGGAAAATGCATCACTGGATTTTTTAATCGGTTGATTAGCCAACATCAAGGTCTGGAGTCTTTGTCGTGCTTCTTACATCCTAATAAGCCCACCTTTATTAAGCAGGTACCGTAACAGAACTTATTACTTACCGGCAGTGTCATGTGAAGTGATTGCTGCAAGTTCCTGGGTCTGCCACAGCTGAGTCATGGAGTTCCAAACACCGATCTTGCCGGTGGGTGAGAGAGCAACCTTAAAGAAAAAGAGCATAACTTTCCTTCTCTCCATGACTAACTGGCCCGCTCCTACTGCCCTGACGTCCTAGACAATCAGGATCCCAACTCCCACCTTAGGAGAGTGGTACATCTTGAAGAGGTTAGCAACCTTCTCTATTTTCCAGAATTGAAAAAAAAAATCACGGCAACATTTCTTGTCACGTGACGTTGCAATCACTAACACCTTGAGTTTATGCAGCTAATTTTTTTCACAACTCACTGCCGACTAATAAAAAACTAATCAAATGCCGGTCTGGGCTTAGCTCTTGCAACACATCATTTTACACCAGAGTTGTTACTGACCGACCTGGTCGGCAGACCAACCATGCACATGTTCTCACCAGCTGAGCACCGATGAAGAAGAGATGGTCGACGGCTGCATGAAGGTTGAACGTGCCAATGTCGATCCTGGTTCCTTCCTCCGTGAATCCCATCAGTCGGACGGTTTTGGAATACGCTATGGCAAGCATCATGCCCCCTCCTGCTAGAGGACCAACCGAGCCAATCTTGGCATTGATGGCCATCCTTTCGACTGCACTCTCCAAGTAAGGACTAGTAAAAACGGCCTATAATAGCAACAAGAGTACACATGTAGCATAATGACTCACGAAAATTTTGAGAAGGCTCCCTTTTGCTTGGGCCCCCTTTCGCATTAGCTTCATCGCCTGGGCCGAGGAGAAAAAGAATAAGGTAAAACAAAATAAAAGGCATATATATATATATATATATACTGTGTGAAAGGTACGACAACACAGAAAACAAATAATAGAAAATGAAAACAAAGACGTGCCGGATAGTATCCGGACTCCGTGTGTTCCCCGGCTTGCACTGGATGATCCATTGCAGGAAAGTCAAAAATGAAAAATGGCTGAAGTGACGGGACCAAAGCAAAACCCGGCGAAAGTAAGTGATTTTGGACACTAGTGACCATCCTGCAAAAGGTGAGGGTTGTTTACCTGAAAGCCGTGATTTTCTCGCTGCTTGAAACATGCCACAAAGTGTGGATAAGCAGCCGCAATGCAGTTCTGGTGAGCCCGCACCATCTGCACGCGCAGGGGGTCGACCCAAGTTGATCCTAAGCAAAGAAAAATTGTCTTTGTTGGACGCAGAGAGTGAAACCACTTCATAGATTTCTCACCTGCTGCCGCGCTTCCAGTGAAGTTGTTGGCTGGGGAAGGCGACTCGTCACTCACCCTATTGGAGATCTTGGTCGGGGACGACGTCAAATCGGCAGTTGATGACGACTTCGGTTGCATGGTCGAGGGTCTCTGAGGCTGCTGCTGTCCTCTGGCAAGAGCATTCCTTATGGGCCTTCTCTGATGCTGATGCTCATGAGAAGGAATCAACGGCGGGGACAAGTACGTGTAGAAAAGGACGTCACCACAGCCACTCTGTTCCAAATCTACAAAGAATCAGAATCAGATCATGAATCATAACAGTGACCTCGTCCTTTCACGCCTCAAATGCGTGTTCTTCAATAGTGTGCGCGCCGGTCAGTCAGTTCCACGTCACCTGACATGGAACGATGGTTCGGGCGTCTCTTGTTCTAGCTCAAAATTAGCCTGAGTCGCCCCATCACAATTAAAGGTTAGTCCTCGCCGAGCTGGCCTTTATTTTTTATAGTGGTAAAAAGGCCAGAAAGAAAACCATCGAAAAGTAGTTCGGTTAGGTTAGAAGATACCGGACAAGACGAATCTTGCCGATGACGGCGAACATGGACAGTTGTGACGGGGTTGGCTATGAGCATCATTACACCACGTTGGAGCACGCGGACAATAAAGTGCCACTTAGGGTGAATCACAAAGACGCCTTAAACCATCGTAATGCAATAGTACCTCCACAGAGAGTGAGTTGTTTGACGAGCGAGGCCACTCCGTAGTACTCGGCCTCGTGGAGCAGAGCCTTGGTGTCCTCCACTCCAGATAGGGACAGAGTGCGCGTGCGAAGGTAGTTCAAGATCGGGCGGAACAGGTCGGGGTCCCGGTCGATGAATATAGCCCCAGACTCGTCTCGGAGGCACCCGATGCGCCCGGACAGCATCGCCGAAAAGAAGTTGTTCTCGCCGGCCGAGAGTAGCGTCTGGCGGGAAGTGGAGAAGCGAGTCCCACCCACATTCAAGTGCAGGATGGCGTATGACGAGAAGTCCACCGACTGACCCGACGACGCAGCCGCCGCTGCCGTCGCCATGGGTGGCGAGCAAGACGGGTAGAACGAAGACATCCGAGACCCCAAGTGAACGCCTTCACCTCCCGTTCCCTTCTGCAACGTTCTGCTCCAGGTCCTCCTTTCTCTCTCTCTTCTTGCTGCTGCTGCTGCTGAACGACTTCAGGCGGGAACACGAAGATGAATCTCAACCCGCGAGCCGGACTTGAGGCTTTGTTTAGCAGTCGAGCCGTGAACGAGAGAGTTCACGTCCCATCCCTAGACGAAAATCCTCTTTGTAAACAACTCAACCTCTCTCCGCGGTGAAAGGACGAGTCCATGATTAGATTTTCCAAATTTTCAATGTAGTCAGGTAATGAATAAGTTAGTGGCATGCAAATTGTGTGGGAGGCAACAATGTTTTAGCTTTTTTCAGCATTTTGTGTGCTCTGACAATGATCTTCTTGGACGTTCAAGCTCAAAAGATGTCACAGGACTCATTGAAGCATGGAGTGATGATTGTCTTACATACAGAGCTTGCGTAGTTTTGTTTTGCACACCACACGGTCCTGTTGTCTCAAACTTATCTTATCAATCAATGCGACGAAGGAAAGTGAAATCTCATGATCGATGCTCCAGATGTCTGATTAACGGTGGTCTCGTACTTTCTCTTCCTCCGGATTGTTTGTTTTGCCTTCGTTGTCAAAGAGAGGCCGAGAAGAGGAAAGGCCAGCAGTCCTGCTACATCTGGACCTGGGACATGAAAGCGTGATGAAGGAACAGCGACTACAACATCGGGGATGGAGTCTGTTGTGTGTTTCCCTAGGCCGTTTTGCTTAAAGCGGCGCTGGTAAGGCTGTTGGGGTCCTTAAGCTGGAAGGGGTAGTGGTTGTCTTCTCGCTGATTCAACCAACTCCCGTCGTGACCGGTCTATTTTTGGTGCGAGTGGAGCCCTGACCTCTGATGATCCCGGATTCTGATAAGCATGACTACCTTCTTAAACCAAGAGCAGCAAAGTCTTCATGCCAGGTATGTTGTATCCGCCGTTCTCTTTCACTAAAATCGTTTGAAACGAGGTTAAATCGTTTTGTCTCAGATTTGTGTCCGGTCACAATGGAACGACAGCGCTGGAGGTATCCCTGGTCGGTACACCAGTCATTCTTTCGTTGCTCACCTTTGGGCTGGCCTCCATTCTGCTCAAGGACAGAGACGTCTGCAGCAAGACCATCCCCAGATAGTGAGAATGGAGTACTGATTTCTGCATGTAGTGGAGACGCGTCCTAATGGTGCATGTTTGCAGCTCCAGGATTGCCGAGTTCATGCTGGTGACTCTTCCAGTCCTATTCAGTCTCACCTGCTGCTCTGATCCAGCCCACTACATGAGCCTCCTGGCAGTCATGACACTACTCATTTTGGCCCTTCTCTGGCGCTTCTTATCAGCAGCGCAGAAATGTACCAAGCGGTCGGCGACGGAGGAGAAGCGGTCCAGAGAGTTGGTCATTTCACAAGTAGGCAACATAGCTTTCCCCTGTTCTTGTCTACAGTAGACTCCAACGACATGTATATGGGCTCTTACATTCCAGCCTCGGATGCTCCCCTTTGTCACGAACTACCGCTCGTGCATGCTCCTCACTACGGCGATCTGCATCCTCGCTGTGGACTTTCGCGTTTTCCCGAGAAGGTCAGATTCCGTCTGCGTTTGCCGCTTGTCACCATCATCCCTGATGAACGTTTACGTAAGCTTCTAACTCAGCGTTGGTCTGATCAGGTTCGCCAAAACGGAAACTTTTGGGTTCGGTCTGATGGACATCGGTGTGGGATCTTTTGTCTTTGCCTCAGGTCTCGTCTCACAGGAAGCGAGGAAGACCTCTTCTAGTCAGAAAAGGTGAGACTGTAAGACCATCGACTCAGTGAATGCAAACTAACACGTGCACTTAAGGGCTGTGGTAAGCTACCTGAAGAAAAACCTTCTCGAGAGCCTACCGATGCTGCTGTTGGGACTGCTCAGACTGGCTAGCGTCAAAGGGTCAGGCTACCACGAGCACGTGACAGAGTACGGCGTCCACTGGAACTTCTTCTTTACGATGGCAGCGATAAAAGTACGGACCACGATGACCCTGATGTTTTAGTGCCATCCCTAGCCAAATTTCGCTGATTGTCCATTACAGCTGTTCTCTTGTGCCTTCTTCTGCGTCTTCTCAACGAACTTCAGTTGGATGGCTTCACTGTGCGTGTGCCTCACGTACGAGGGCTGCCTCTCCTTTAGATTGGGAAGCTGGATCATGGCCACCGATGAAGACAGCAGTCGATCCAACCAGTCCTTACTGTCCGCCAACCGAGAGGGGCTGTGTTCGCTACCCGGTTACTTCGCAATCTATCTAGCTGGGGTGTCTTGGGGCAGAGACTTCGTGGAGATGGGCGACCGCTTCATCGACGCGTGGAAGAAGGCCAAAGCTGTGGGTAAGAATTCAGGGTGATAAACGTCCGAAGTGTGATCGAATAGCGGAGCGCTGAGCTGTTCCGTGAATGACTGTTGGGCCCAGCCTTATTTACCTAAGCACGGGAAGATGATGATCTATTCCACTTTTGTACGATTGTGTTTTGGAGCCGGTTGTGCTGCGACCCTTAACTTTTCCCTAAGTATTGTGTCCTTTTCAGTGGGTTGGGTGCTCGCGATGTGGCTTTCTTTGTTCTATTGCCAAGACCATTTCTTGTTTCTGCTACCGTCGAGGAGATTAGCAAACTGGGGGTACTTCAACTGGATGGTGAGGAATCCTGAATCGTCCTGGTGACAAGCAGGAATTTCATACGGTGCATGTCTTTTAGGTCGCTTTCAACATAACCTGTTTGGCTTTCTTCTTGCTGTCCGACTTGCTCATTATCTACTGTTGCGAGCTCTACAGCAGGACTGACCCAGCTTCTTTTGGTCATTGGAAAGCTGGGAAGTTTAAAGGTCAGAAAACTAACCAGCAACTTTTTTTCGAACTTCTGTATGTACTAAGTCTACGCACACTTTTTTACAGGCTCCAAAGTACAGCGCAACAAGGTTGAGCCGCCGCCTCCAACGCCTTCACTGCCATACCTCCGCCACCGGGTGCCCCCTTCCCTGATCGCCATCTCTAAGAACGCCCTTGCCTACTTTCTCTTGTCCAACGTGTTAACCGGCTCGGTGAATTTACTCCTCAACACGTTGGAGGTGTCGGCGTGTCCGGCCGTCTTGACTTTGGTTGCATACACCCTAGTGCTACACGCGGCAGCTCTTTTGGCAAGCGACTTCCAGATAGTTGTCAAGTTCTGGTAGCAACAGTCGATAGCGCTACGCGCCCACAACTCCGTCCACAAATACGTCCACAACTTGCTCATGCATGGTGTGCATCGTGATCGCTATTGCAGCATTGCCGTTAGGCCCGAAACTATTGACACTCCTCTGCAAATCTGATTCAAAGGGACAGCTTGGCAATTCGATCTCCGTGAATGTAAAACGAACAAGTATATGTGCAACAGATGTATTATTCATTAACAAAAAGACGTTTGCCATAGTTTAAGAAATTTGCCTTTAAACTACAATCGGTTGAGGGGTGACTTAAGGCTTAGCTGGGAAAGTGTTCGCTAGAATAAAATTCTTGTCTTACTCCATACAAAATGGTGAACTTTACGCTGTACATGGACGCATCCTCATAACTGCACGCAGGTCTATGGTCGTCATCACAATCTTGATCATCATCCCTACTCGACAGTGCAAGAATTACTTCCTGCTGCACGTGAACTCTGTACGTACTATGTCTGTTTATGGTAAATATCCGAGAGAATTGTGCATGTTTGCCTCCGAGTAGGCGGGCCTGGGGCCTTTCATGCTCGATGAGGAGGACGTACTGGAGTCCGTGCTAGACAAAGACTTTGACAGGGAGTCTTCTGAGAGTTGCCTCCGCGGTTTCTTATCCAGTTGCCGCGCAGCCACCGTCGCATTCACTCGTTGGAAGCTCCTCTCCTGTTCTCGTTGCTCCTCGAGGACCAAGGAGAGATTGTTGCGGAAGAATCCGTCCAGATGTTCCGCAGTCCGGTCCCGCTGAACTGCGCTGAGGACGGACGTGTGTGAGGTGCCCTCGTCATCGGACTCCTCCTCTTCAGTGCTGGTGCAATCGCTGCTGCTGCTGCTGCTGCTGCTGCTGCTGCTGTTGCTGTCCCCGTGCCGTACGTTTTTGTCCCAGGCAGTCTGCGGGGAGTCCATGCCGCTAAGGGGATCGCGATTATCGGTGTAGGAGGTGGAGTAGCAGGAGGAAGAGGACGTAGTCATGTTGGTGGAGTTGGCACCGTCGTCGTCGATACTGTGACTCTTGCAGAGATGAGTAGTGCGATGGAGTCCACCTATGTGACGTAAAAATATCGTTCAGCTCATTTGAGTGGATTCAACAAATAATTACTGTCATGAGGAGCCGGATCGAGCTGGAGCGGGTGTCAGCATGGCCCTAATGCTAAACAGTATGGTATAGGATATTTATGAAATATCTATTCACCCATACGTGGTTCACGCGCCGTAGACATTTCAAAGCAAGTTTTAAGGCACTTGACATGATGCGCATAAAAGAGTGTCTAGGTAAGAAATGAGAGTAGGTGTTCACTAGGGCCAGGAAACACAGTCTCAAAAATTTCTACACACACTTTAAAAGAACGTACGTCATTACATTCTGCAGACGTGTCATACGTATTCCTGGACACTGAACGTGCGCAGAGTGCGTCCATGCAAGTGCTCGTAGCTGCCAGCCAGCCATTCTTAACGGGAATTGGCATTCTCTCCCCAAGAACGAGGTTTTAATGAAAAGACGTGACGTCTTCTTTTACTCCTCACCTTTGTTTTTGCCGTCCTCCTCAAGCTGGTCCTCTCTGTTGCATTCCGAGCACGAGTAGCAAAGTTGGCAGCTCACACCGCAAGTTGAGCAGGAGGAAGTGGACGAATACACTGACGAGGAGGCCGTGGGGGTCGTTGCCGCCGCTGAAGAGGAATGCACGCGTGACGTTCGTACACACATACATAAACGTACTGCACACGTTCGTAACACATCAGTTATGCACGAGTCATCATAGACATAACGCTGTACGAGCGTCGTTTCTCCTCCAGCTCCCACCGCCTTAGAAGCTGAGAAGGATGCCAATGCGTACCGTTAATAGAACGTTGCCAGTTGTTTCGACGCCAACGCCTCCCCATTGCCATCAGCAATGTTTCGCAATGTTAGTTTGGACAATGCAGGCCTGCGTTGGCTCCATAAGACGGCACTCATGCTTTTTTTTAAGTCTGTCTCCATGCAGCAAACGTATGTGTCGGACTAAGCATGTGGCGCATAAGTACAACAGTGCGTACTGGATGTCTCACTTACTTCTGCTAATAATGAGTGGCTTGACGGCCTCCACGTCCGCGAATTTGCTGCTCCCTGCTCGCTTCTTCTTGGTCTCTTCTGCCTTGCTGGTGTCAGGTGGCGGCGGAGGGGGAGCCAGTATTGAGGTGGTGGACGTGGAGGAAGACGATGACCTAAAAACAAAACAGGGCTAATGGCAAGAAAGAGGAAAAATATGGCCAGGACTAGTGGAGGCAGCAATTTTCTCATCGCATTTATGTCCGCGTAGGAAGTCACCACCGTGCATAACTTACGTCCGTGAGTCAACAACAGCAGCAACACTTTTTTTGTGCCACAGCATGTGATATGTGGGACTTTCCCCTCTTGTCTCTCTCACGCCAAGCATAGAGAGAGAAATAAAACGTGTAGATTTATTGTGTGCCAAAGACTCTGCTGGCGTGTGTTTAGGACGGCACGCATGTTCAGAAGTGTAGCATCTGATGCTAGCACGAGTAGCAGTGATTGCAACAGATGACTATTGGGAGGAAGAGAGGGCGATAAATTTCGTGCGCTATCTGGATGGTCACAAGTAAAAAAAAAAAACCACCTTTTAATTCGTACAAAAATTCTCTCATCTAAATTGCTCGGCCACTTCTGGTGGCGAATTTGGAGAAAATTGCTTCTTCTCTTTTTCGCAGCATTCGGAGCATCTTTGATTGCTCCATCTCGTCTGATCCTTGCGGCTTCATAAATCAGCATTTGATTTCACTGGCAAAATGGAGCGCCCAATCTGTGGTGCTTTGATGGTAACAGTCAGGTGCCTCCACCTGTCCCGCGGGAGATGAATTATCTCTCGACAAATCGGATCGGACGTGGGTGAGGGAGACTTTTACTTTCAGCGCCAACAAACGTCAGGTGCAACTGATGATTCGTCCCATAGGCATTAGCGGTTCGTCCAACACCTTCTACCGCCTCGACAACTCGACCTCATGTTTCTGGCCGCAGTAGTACAAGGGGCGGGGCCGCTAAAGTTAGGTGGTAGCATGAACGACGCTTGGCGGAGGATCTTTCCTTGCAATGCCTAGAAAAGCTAATTCGAGAATGTTTTCAATTTTAGTTTTTGGGACTGGAAAATTGATGTTAAACACTATGGCAGCTCCTGCAAGTCTCATTTTTGGAAGAAAAAAAGTTTTACTTTCTGCACTTTTTACTCAAAGTATTACAACACTTTGTACGTAGTAAGTGTAGCAGACATTTCTTTGTTCAGTCATAATTTTAACTGGGTTGAACTACAGAAAAGGTTCACCCCTCCATGGAAAGCTAAGAATGCCCTAAAACTGAAGTGACATGCACTTTTGCCTTAGGACCACTCATCTGCTCAGGATGCAGTCAAACTTTTACGTAGTAACCTCTGCTGTAGTACGTAACTTTCATCCCATATTGTGGAAAAATGAGTGGTCCTAAAGCAAAAGTGCATATCATTTTGGTTCAAAAAAGCTCCTTAGCTTTCCATAAAGGGGGCGAACCACTTCCATAGCTTAATCCAGGCGAAAGTTATGGCCGAAAACAGAAGTGTCTGCTACACTGACTACATACAGCATAGTATAACACATGTATTCGGTTAAAAGTGCCCATTGCAGGAGGCCCTTAAACAACAAGATGCTTTCGGTAAAGTCTAAAATGATGGACAAAGGCCAAAAACCCGGGCCAAAAAAATATCATTTTCCCCCCCAAAAAAGGACCTTTAGAACGAGCCTATTTGGCTGCCCTGAAGCTGCTGCTCCATTGCAAACGTCGTCTGTCAATTTGCTTATGGCCATCAGTAAATGTTGATTGAATTGATGCTGCCTTGGGGGAAAACGAGCGAGACCGACGAGGTGAAATTTCATTCCAGTACCAAGCGTGCTTTAAAAGAAAAGAGAGAGAGACAGATGAAGAAATAAAAGTGAAACTCTCTCAGAACCCACCCATGATAAATGGACATAGGCTTCTCGAACATAAAGGATCAAATGAGAGTGGGGTGAAATCGTACGTTGTCGCCAGTTAGGACATTTGGCTGGCTTCGACTTTCATATCATCTGAGGGTGCCTGGGAAAAATCTCCATGGGGGGTGTGTGTGTTCTAGCGCCGGTGTGAGACAGTGAATGTGCAGAAAAAGGCTCCTGTACAATGATGATTACGGCAGCACAGTAGTGAACATCGGAACATAATACAAAGAAGTGCACACATCTGTGGCTGCCTTATTCATACGTACGTGGAGAGGGGAAAGTTCCTCTTTTCTGATAAGGCACGACGGGATGAAAGGACCTAAATTGTGGCTAAAAACCACTAGAACCAATTCCAGGCAGCTGCAGAAAGTGCCCCTTCTCGGCCAGAATTAAATTTCTCTCGTTTTAGGCGTAATTTTCTTCTCTTGATGGTGGCAAAATGCATAATGAAGACGGACGCCCAAACGGACAGACGGACGGACACGGTTTAATACTACTCACTTTTTCTCCTTGCCTGAAGAAACCGTCATCTCCTCTTCGTCTTCATCTTCCTCAGCGGCCGTGGTCGTTGCGAAGATTGAGCAGGAGCAATTTGTGCCACAGATGCTCTGATAACCGCACTCACTGCATGAGACGTAGCTCTCCGACGCCAGGCTCCGACGCCTGGTGAGGGAAGTTTTCCTATTGCTCTGCTGCAGCTTGATCTTGCTCTCGTTGAACGCCACCCGATGGTGGGTGGTGGTGGTGGTGGTGGTGGAGGCGGCCTTTGCAGCGGCTGCGGCCTGCACAAAGGCCGCCAGGTTAGGGGAGCCTTTCATCCACTGCTTGGCCAGCTCTCGCTTGGCCTCCTCGGTCATGGGTCTGGGCTCGCTGATGTCTGCCTTGCTCAAGTGAGTGCTGAACTTCATGGAACTGTTCGACTTGTTGTGGTTGCGCGCGACGCCAAGAGCGTGCAGTAGTCGGTTGCCCAAGTTCTCCAGACCCAGCCTGCCGCTACTGGGTGTTTTCCGCAGTCGCTCCTGCATCATGATGTTCTTGGAACGGATAAACATCTCATCAGCAGAGAGACTCATTGCCAGCTTCATGAGCAGCTCTCGATAGACAGGTGTGATCTGGTTGAAGCTCATGCCATCAGGTTTGACAACCTGGCGGAGGATGTCATCCACGCTTTCAATACCTTCCTTCTCCTTGAGTTCACGGAACAGCTCCTGCAGGTTGTACTGGCCAGACACATTCATGAAGCTCTTACTTCTAGGCATGGCCACCTTCGTGTATATATCGCCGGCCCTGCTGCGCTTGCCGATGTCGGAGTCATCTGCTGAACGTCTCTCGATGACCTTGTTGGCCTTCCTCTTGTTCGGCTGTTGCTGTTGTTGCCTCTCTCCGACTTTATTGGGCTTGATTCTTGAGGCAGTCACTTCAGCGTCGCCAGCTTCTCCATTGGAAGAGCTCTTTCGACCTCCATTATGGCCATAGCCGGTGGAGGCAGAGTTGCTGTCCTCACTCGTGCGCTTGTTCCTTCTCCTCTTCACCCTCGGAGGTCTTTGTGGCATGTTGTTCAGGTTGCTAAATTGGCTTGCATTTCCACTTGCTGATTTGTCTGCGGCATTGCCAGCTTGTCTGGGGGCAATTGCGTTTACGACCGCAGCTCTTTTGCTCGAGTCGACAACCTTCATTTGGTTGGCAACAGGGAGCTTCTTGGTCAAGCCTTGTTGTTCTCGTTGCTTCTTCATGGTCTCCATGAGAGCCTGAAAAGCGTGTCTCATTAGCCATCAATTCAGACTGGGAGATACATTTAACATGTACACTTACGTTGTACAAGCTGGACGCTATCTTAATTGCATCCTCTCTGCTATCACAGACGAAGCCGTGGCACTCCAGCTGGTTCTTGGCCCCAGCATTGCGCATGATGCAGGCGAAGACGGCAGGGTGATCAAACGAGGCAGCAAGTTTCACATCTGCCTTGGATAATGGGTTGAACAACTGAAATGACGAACACGAAATCGGGCATTAGCGTCAAAGACCGTGTTGAAGTTCTCATTATTACCTGATCCTTCTCTGCATCTCCAGGGTCACTTATCAGAGGAAGAAACGCAAAGAGAAAGCGATTGTTGTGACCATTTCCGGATCCGTTCTTATTGCTATTGCTTCCGCTTCCCGGGCCATTTGAGTTCCTATTGGCGTTGTTGTTGTTGGCAGGTTCTCTTCGGTAAATGAATCTCACGGCGGCCCACACGGCAATGGTGGGGAACGGATTGAAGATCTCCTGGATGCCTTTGAGCCTCTCGCGCACGTAATTCACCTTCAGACCCGTGTCCGTGATCTCTAGTGAGCTGGGCAGAGCCTCTCCGCCAGCGCATCGCGTTTCCATGTAGTTAAAGTAGAGCTCTTTCAGCGGCAACTGCAGTGACGACAGGTCCGACGCCTGCTTGGACAGCGCCATGCGTCCCAGGTACGACACACTCGTGCGCAGGGAAGTTGGCGACGACAGCACTTGTCTGGGGACGGGGGATGAAGGCGGCTGCTCCTGCACTTGCTTGACAGCGTCCTGGTCAGTGGAGGAGCTTGTTCTCGAGCCCACCTCCATGGGACTGTGGTACTTTTGGCTAGATGAAGATGAAGAGTGTGACTGCCTCGTGACCGGGCGCATTGGTGAGGACTTGCTGTGACATTCCAACTGGCTGAGGCTAGCAAAGCTCTTCGGTCCGTTGATTTCTCTAAAGCCAACCATTCTTCCAGATTGCTGATGAGAAGACTTCTTCTTGGCGTTGTTGGGCGTCGCCTTTCCACCAGAGCTTCCAAGAGGACTTTGTCTTTTTTTAGGAGACTGATCTGCAGACATTTTGACTACGCTCAGGTTGTCCGCGGATTTCCATCGATTGGCCACGGGCGTCTCCCGAATCAGGTTTCTACTTTTGTTGAATGCTGTGGGCTTCTCAGTGTGATTCTCTTCCGACGTTTCCTCGGTGTCAACAGTTTCTTCTGCTACGTCCGCTAGCTTCTTCACGTTCTCAGCATTGACTTCTGCCACAGATTGCAAAAACTTGTCCAGCTGTTCCTCCGGGGTCATGCGACCAAGATGCTGTAGGTTAGAGTCCCTTGGTTGGACGACTCCAGGTGGAAGTTCAATTTTGTGATTCTTTTCTTGCTTGTGGGAATGAAACTTCTTTGTAGCTCTCTGGCTTCTCTTCGATGCCATAGGTGTAAGGTCAACTAATGACAGGTACTGTTGCTGCTGTTGCTGCTGCTGCTGAATCTTTCTCGCATAGAGTGATCTCGATTCTGTCACCAAGTTGTCCATACTGACATGTCTGTTGATGTCAACCTTGCTATGCATGAGGAAAGATTGCTGTTCCTTCGACTCCAACGTCCCTTCAGTCTCGGAACTTGCGTCAAGGGTATCTTCAGTAACGTCCTCGGTAGAATCTCTCTCCAGAGGAGACGTAACGACTTCATTCAGACGCTTTTTCTCCAGCAAGGCCTAGAGATGAGAAAAGAAATACCCGTGACACTAGCGAAAACTTGCTGTAATGAATCAATATCGTACAGGCCACGTAGATTCTGACTTACACCCTCACGTCTTTTTTCGAAGCCCCGGAGTTTGCATTGGTATGCATCCCAAAAACCCAATCCCCCCTGTCCATGCCCACTTACTCAGTCTTTAGACTGGCAGCACGTATGGTGCTTCGCAAGACCTTAGTTATCTTGGTCTTCATCGAGAAAGTGCTGCATCAATGTCATATAGATTAGGTCTTACAGCGTAAACTTTCACCAAAGAGTGCCCATACCCTGCACTCGGTCCTACTGTACGTGTAAATTGCTGGACCCATTGTACGAACTTGTGCAGAGGTCACACCACTGATCCGTTAAGTTAACACCTCCTGATTGGTTTTAAGAAGTCATAGAAAAGACAGGAGGTGAAAACTATTTTCCAGCCCTCAATTAGCACAATTGTCATGTACTGCAAGTTGTGGCGGTTTCACTCACGCACCTCTCGCAACCGTTAGAAACAGTAGCTCTGAGAAGAACAAGAAAAAGGCATTTTACACCCATTGAGACGTCGTGAGCAGAAATGAAGTCGGTCCAAGCGAATTGTCGTAATCCGCGAAGAATGAACATGCTGTGAGCTGCCCTTGAGCAAGTGGGAACTTTACCGTATTTGACGTCACGACAGTGACTGAAGAAAGTTATGTGGGAGCTTGTTAGGAGGTACAATGAAGAGCATCTTTGGCAGGTGACCGACAGCAGGGTGGCTCACAACTCGGTGGTTGCGAGAAATCGATGGAGTGGAGAGATCTGATGTACCTGAAGGGTGATTCCATGATGCGTCGGCAGCGGTGGTGTCATAGCCACCACTTCGTCCGGGCTGAGGTGGCTGACTCCGTGCATCGTGTATCGGCGTCTGGTGCCGTTCACGCCTTCAGCGTCGTTCTCAGCGTTATTGGTGGCGACCACAGTCGATTCATGGAGGAGCCTCTGCTTCTGCCTCGCAGCTGCTTTCGCAAATATTCGCTCGATCTGGCTCTGAACGGCCAAGCGAGCCTCGTCGAATGACTTCTCGCGCTGAAGTCGTCTGACGTCGTTACTACAAAGATCACATTTGCACCATGTACAGTACTAATGTCCATACCTAGCAGCAAGTTGGGTCTGCAACCCCCCCCTTCCAAATTACGATGCATTGGGACAGGTTATTTTTTTTATCTCCAAAATATGCTGCGCTTGTTCCTAGACAGTGTAATGAAATGACAAGGAAATAATCAGATTTTGTGCCCCATCTCTGCCATGCGTATGTTCTGCTAAAACTATATTGTATAACTCTAACTGCGTATTGCAATACAGCCTGTGACTCACCTGTTGTTCCTTTCCGTCGTGCCACCGTTGCCTGTCATCTTCAGTTCGACCTGGGTCTGGAACTGCTTCTTCAACACCTTGACAGTGTTGCGATCAGTGCCCGACTTTTGAGCTTGATAGATCCTCGCCAGCGTGGTTGAGCTGTCCACCGCGCCCGGATGAGTTGGGACCGGAGGCGCCATCTTTTTCTTTTTGCTGATGGTGCTCGAATTAGTATTGTGATGATCTTGCTGTGTTATCGACAGCTCCATTGCACTTGTCTCGACCAGCTGTCGCCTCCGCTCGGATAAAGACGACATCATGACACAAACAGACAGACGCCCAGTGTCAGTTAACTCGTGGCTGTCACCACCACCAGCACCACAGCATCGCCCTCTGGTACCCACAGTGTGCAAATAGTTTTCCCATTGGTTTCGCTCGCTCGCATGTGTGCGTTCACCCCTTTATGAGTAACTGCATCGGTCGGCATTTGCTGCACCCTTGTTACTGGACTTTTATGATCTTTTAGAAGAAAGAGAAGACCTGATGACGGCCGCCAGAACCGTTTCTTCCCACCAGACAAGGAGGAAATCCGGAAGCCAGTTCAGAAAAGAACAATTTCCGCAGAAAATTGGTTCAACCAACGCGATTCCTCTTCAATGAGGCAGCAACGGTTTTTCTCCTATTTGCTTTTGTACTCGGCTGGAAACGCGCAATCACATAGTACAGTGGACATTGTATACACCGATTTGTCTGACAGAGGACGGCGACGTCACTGAAATCTTTCACGCACCATCAAAGTTATCTTTCAATGCAGCTACAGTTTAAACCCATTTCTGGATGCACCCACATTTAGCCAACAGTCACTGCCTGCTACCGCACAGTAGGACATTCAGAGCTTACACTTGGGGGATTCCAGCCTTTGGGAGAAACCTTTCAGCAATTTCTCTTGGTCCTCCCTCCAACAGGGTTTTTCCTTGACCATATGCGCACTCCGCCTTTGAGTGAGGTGTTCACTCATCGACTGCTTCTGCACGACTGACGGCCCGCAGGCGCGACTTCGGGGAAAAGAGCGCCTCTGTAGCGGCAAAATCAAGAAGCAGATAGACCCTTGGCAACGTCTGCACAGGGAAGGGGGTGAATAACAGCTCTGAAACTTTTGTCCGTGACGGTAGGCGATGAAAATACGGTGATGGCGGCTTGGAAAATCCACAAGAGACTTTAGTAACCGGCTGGATTTGGTCACTGGAGGCGATAAAAGCTGGCTGAAAACTCTTCTTAAATATCGGGCAAATACCAGGCCTGCGTCACGTGGCATCGTCTTGGGTCAATGTCGCGCCTAACTTTCCATTCCGCTGAACTGTCAAAATTGTCCTGTAACTTGAGGCACACTGCTTACTGCATTGCCAGAAGGACTTATGCAATGGAGATTGCCTCTAATAGGCGGTAGATTTTTCTTTTCACCGATTTTCTAGCGCCATACATAAGAACTCACCGATTTGATCTAGCGTAGGCTTGATCGTGATAGACAGTGTGGCCTGAGGCAACCTCGAACCCGGTACCGTTGGTGCCCAACCCGCATCTCAACCGAATGACCGCTTGAGCAGTCTTATAAGCCCGATGATTTTTCTAGACAGTCCCTGAGCCTAATGCAACCATTCGTCTGCAGCTTGGTTATAAGGTGCCTGTGTTGCCGCCGGAGCAGTCGGTGAATAAAACAAGTCATTGGTGCATTCGTTATCATGAGTGCAGACACATTCTCTGCTTTGACTTGAGGAATGCGCTGGCCTTTATGCTGTCATCAAACCGAAGTGTGCTGCGAGTGGATCGGCAAAGAATGTCATTGAGAAGCGGACCGCTTACCCAGAACCTTGGATTGGGATCCGTCGTTCATGCTGGGTGCCTCCAAAGCCGTATGTGTACCCGAGCAACATCAGTGAAGTAAGACAGATGTGCAACTCGAGCACTCCTGAATGCGGCCCGTTGATTTCAGCATTTCGGTGCACAAGTTGATGTTGCTCGAGTTGACGATCGATTGGTAAATTTCGGTCCATTTACGTAGAGCACGTATGCAAAGCGTGAGCCCAAAAGTATGTTTCGATGAGAATGGATAACAGCAGATTGTCTTACTCATACATAAGATATATTCCAAAGTGAATGGCCGCACGCATATGATCCCTTGCATGGCATGATAAATTGATGGTGCAATTTCTGCTTGAGGGTTTTCTAATGTCATGGTTGGGACGACGGGAAACATGCTGAAGAACCAATATCAAGGTCTCATAAAATTGCTCACTGGAAGGACACACAATCAATGACTCACTTTCAGTAGGCATGATCTGAGTATGATTATGTGACTATGAACATATGTTTCTTTGGCTTTCGTCTTTGTGGCACCACCTGTTGCTGTGGCTCTTGCTGCTGGGCGCCTTGCTGTTGCTGTGGCTCTTGCTGCTGGGCGCCTTGCTGTTGCTGCTGATCCAGGAGTAGCTGGTGCTGCTGTTGAACCTCTTGCTCATGAGCGAGCTTCCGTTGTTCCTCTGCAACGCTCACGGCACCTATGCGCTCCTGCAACAGTCTGGCGTAGGCCTAGGTAGAATGCCACAGAAGGTGGCTGAAACTGTTCATAGTGACAGTTACGAACCGTGATGACCAAAATGACATAGGTTGAAACTGAGCTCGAGGGCAAAGTTGGACCTGGTGCTGTTACACAGTCAGTCAGTCAGTGAAACGATTTCCTAACTAACAATAATTCTAAAAGTACGTTTTCGCCTTTTGTTTTTTGAGCACGGTACGTACTCGCTTTAATAATGTTCTCAATTTAACTATAGTTTTTTTAGGGTTTCAGGATACATTGTCTAATCAAGGATCCACTGAACTACATGACACTAGTGGATCATGGGGACAGGGGGGGTACGTTTGTGTATGCATCGACTCTGTTCCATTAGTTACTGTCAGAATTACTGTTGTTAACGTCCTGGGGCTTGATGTATCTTTGAGGTCGTAGTTAAAAAAGGAGTGCCAAGCCTCACCAAAACTGTACTCAATCTAATTTTGACCATCACGATGCAGCAAGGGGATGTCGAACTAAATACGATATCTCAGTGCTGACAGATCTTTGTAGACTCCATTCCTGGTCCTGTTGACTTTATGACCAGGCAACCATGCGACAACAATGATTGCATCCTTGATGCCTTGCATCTCAGGTCATGATGGAGGAGTTTGTGCTACTTTCAAACACACTTTCAGCTGCTCTTTGGTCCTTTCACCATCGTGGTTGGAGACAGTCGTCCTAACCTTGAAATCTCCATCGACGAAGACGTCGTCACCACCAGGTTGAGGACAGTGTCTGCCAGAGATACCAGAGTAACGGTCATAGCCAGCATCATTCACCAGTAAAAAAAGTTGCTGCAAAACTATATCACTGCTTTTCTTATTTTTCCACTTGCTTTGTGATGAGTGCAAAGCGGTTGCTCCTGAAGATGGCTAACTGGGCATCTTGCAGATGGTTGTCCAGCTGACATATGCCAGCCTCGGTTAGCTGGCCACCATCGAAGAATTGTTTCACCAGGCATAGGCGATTAACTGTTAACATAGCTGATGAAATTTGGGTTTCGTTTTGACGGACTATGAAATCCGAATTCTTGAAATCAAGTCACCAGGTCAGGATCATGTGCCTGGGTTAGTGACGCTCCAGTCTTGCAGTTGATTGAAGGATCTCATTGCTATTGCCTCTGTCAATTCCAGCAAATAGGGATCTGCCAAACATCCTTGGAGAAGAGGCACCAGAACTAAGATCTCCTCAATCAGCATCTCGTTATGGCAGACGTCAGATTCAGTTACGTCAGCCATTGTCACTGGATGCATCTGGATGGGACTGGTGGCATCGGATGGAGCATCCTGATGCATGATGATTTTCCAGAGACGATGTGAGGAAGACTCTATACGTTGGTTTTGCTTGGACACTGGAGGAGTACAACCACGAAGGAGCCCGTAGTCAGCAGGAAGGACAGGTAGCAGAATTAACTGATGATGAGTCAGAGACAGTCAAATCAGGGAGAGAGAGATGCACGTATGTAGCTACCAACAACCAAGCCAAGCTGAGTAAAGCCCTCCTGGGAACCTTGTTGAAGTGTGGTTTGAAACACATCATTAAATCATAAGAGACATCATGATTGGCGTAGGCAACATAGTATATAGACTGCTGAACTCCGCCTGCACGAATCGTCTTACGCAGCTGCTTCTTCGTCTCCGCCGTCAGTCACCACTAGGTGGTAGCCAAGGATTTGCTACCAGAAATCCCAAATGATGCGCGTAGATAGAGCGGACAAAAAACTGACAGATTGTCTCGTGTCGATCACCATTCCCTGAGCAAACCGATCCATACATCAGCCTTAGTGTACCTGTGCGTGAATGCATGCACGGGTACCTGAGTTCCGTCATGCCCTCTCAAGTAGCGTGCAGGAGGAGATGTATGAACCACTTTTAACAGATAAGCATCACGTCGAGTACAATTCAATCGCGGAATACCTGAAGCAAGGAAAAGATCGTGTCATTTGTGACGCATTGTGAATCAATGGTATCTTGATGCTCAGGGAGTTGTTCTATTGAGCAAGTTTGAGGATCTCATTTTTAGTTCAGTAGCAAACGGATCGCTGGAGAAGCTCCGAGTTTTCAGAATTTGAAACCGGCGAAGAAATTGCTCAAATTGGGCACTTTTCATCATCTCGAGACTGAACTGACTGTTGTTTTGACTCGCAATGAGACGTGAACTCCCCGAGAATGACGTTCGACATCGAGAACCTGAACATCGTGATCCTGAGTCACAGGTTCCCCAGGACCGTTGCCACTGCAGCAGCTCTCAACATTGGCTGCCACCAGATTGCGCCAACTGACTGGAGCCCTCAAGTTCCATTGTGCGAACACTTACGTCAACGTGGAGGAGGCCGACCCTGTAGTCGCGACCTCACTTCCAGTATGCAGTCTGCTTCCAATGTACTGAAACTCGTGTAAGCCACTCAAAACTGCAAAGGGGTTTGGTAATTGTCAATGGTGAGGGATCCTGATCCTGGATTCTGATGCAAGATCGTATCTGAAGACTGGATGTGAATCAATGTAATACGCTATGACATTTTGAGAGTGAATTGAAGTATATAACTTAAAAAAGTTGCAAAGTCTAGTTGTGTGGCTGCCAAGTAAGCTTAGGTGAATTATCTGTGCTCTGCATACGTCCAGGATCGCTCAGATGAATCCGGATGTTTTGGAAGTCCATAACAACGAAACAGTGGATTTTTTGACTAGATAGTAATATGGTAATCTTTGGGGAGAAGCCCCCGTTAAGTCTCTCACATTGCCCAAATCCATTGTGTATGATGCGTAATATCGGACTCTGAGGGCGGCCAAGGGGCTGCCCTACCGGCCAAGGGGCTGCCCTACCGGCCAAGGGGCTGCCCTATGGGCCCAGGGACGCCATAAAAGCCATGAAGCCAAAAACATTTCACCGTCACATTAAAAATGACAGTAGTACATTTAAGTAGTATGTTCATCTGTGTCCAGCTATGCATCTTGTCCGTCACTTATGCGTAAAGTTGCCGTCAGATGTTTCCGTACGGCTGGAGGAAAAAACAAACTTAAAAGCAAACTTTTTGCTCATTGTTTACTTCCAAAATTGCGAATTTTTTAGACAGGGGGGGGGGGACGACTTCTAACCCTTAACTTGGTATTGTCGGTGGAGCAAGCCGTCATTAAAAGAAACAGGAATCTTCAAAGTTTGCTTTTTCCTCAGGCCGTACGAAGACATCTGACGGCAACTGTAGAGTATGTACGCTATTCCATACCTACGTACTTGCACAGCAGTGACACCCGTCCCGATGACTGCGACTTCACTTCCCTTGACAGAGGAATGTTATTCCTCTGATCGTTCCAAAAGGTGTTGTTCACTCCGTCCTTGGACTGAATGTTTGCAGAGGCCAAAGTGTCTGGCAACATCTTCCAGATCAAAGAGGATTTTCACTGATAGTTTCAGGTCACCCAAAAACATTATGCTCTTTCATGGAATCGTAAGTAGGAGGCTTCTTCACCTTTAAAGGATAGAATGAGAAAGGGCACCTCACAAGCATCATAAGTCATTACCTGCCCAAGTTCGTCCTACTGTGTCACCTTTTCCCAGCGTATTTACAGCCAACTCTTTCACGCAAGTGAGCGCGCTGAGTCCGGAGCAGCCAGTGTCAATTGTACTTGCCAGCATCTGAAGAGGCACTGATGCAAGTTTTGAAAGTTGCACCAAGACATCAGTTTGGGACCCGTGGACCAAAGTAGATGGCGAGTGCTAAGGACCCTGTACTTGGGATATTTATCGAATAGAAAGGAAACAGTATAAAAGCCTGTTGTGCCAGTGCAGGAGCAGAGAGTCCATACCCTCGGAGTCCATATCAGTCAACATAGCAGAGATAGAAATGCTGCCATAGACCGAGTGACTTCGACAACAGATTAGAGCTGTTATTCGAGCTTTTTTACTGAAAAGTATCAGGATAAGAAGGACGATTTTGAGAGGGTCACTCTGGAAAGCAAGACTTCGGTCATCCATGAGGCTATCACAACGAGGTTGTAAATTTCCGACGATAAAGATTCTGAGGTCTACAAAGTCTGTAAGCGACACTGTCAAGTCAACTTATGTTTTTGGTTCATGCGAAGAAGTGTTGGAGAGGAGGTTTCGTGATAATGCGATACATAATTTCCATCACCATGTTCTATACTGATGAAATTCTATGACAATAAAGTGAGATTCAGCACCGATGAAGTAGACGTAAGATCCAACCAAGCGGCATTTTACAGTCCACTTTCACAGGAAAACCAAATGCAAAAAAACAAAAAATCGCCTTCAAATTTGTTATCTGAATCCAGACTTCTGCTTTTTCCTGTTTCTACTGGTTCTTTCCATAGGTTCTGAGAAGGGATGATGTCAAGCCGTCCGCAAATATTAGAAGTCCTTCCATGTGCTATCTGTCCTACCCCTAATGGACCTGGCCACATTTTTCATTGTTCCCCAACTCCTCTGAGATGTGTGGACAGATCCAGACCCCTGTTTGAGGAGAATCACCTGTGACTAGAGCAGTGACATTGGGGAGTTAAAATTACCATTGAATGCACATGAACTTCACAAATGTATTTGTTCTTCAGTATGGACTTCCTTTCAGAGGGGCACAACAGATGTCCTCGGAGAAGGAAAAAAAGGAATCAGTAAAGCATCACCAATGAACGAAACAAAAGTAGTGTTTGCAGCCTGTTTCCCCACGCAAATATAAAGCGTGAGGGCCGGATGTTCATCTGTTTGTCCAGACTACGCAAAGCGCGAGGACTGTGTGAACTTGCATTGACTACATAAATCATCGATCGTAGTAGCAACGACTCCGAGGACGCCTTGGATGGTGACTTCAACAGCGATCGTAGCAATGACGAGGGAGAGGGCATCGTAGTGACGACTTCTGGGTGATCATAAGCGCGTGCATGGTTGGCAAGTTTAAGGATGATCGATCCAGAGGTGAGAGACACAGACAGACAGACATATAGAGATTAATATTTTTGCCCCTCTTCCCACCCAGCAACGCGGATGGCGCGTTTGTAACTAATATTGCATCGCTGAAAAATTGGGCTTAATTTTCCGGGCTTTGATACGAGTCAATTTGTCGTCGTTCGAGGGCCGGCGGGGGGGTGAGGAGGTTGGGGCCCGAGGACAATATAAAGCCGAGGAGACGTGAAATGAGGATCAACACGGGGCGATGCAATTTTTCATATGACTTGAAATTCACTTCACAACTTTTGTAGTACTAGTACAGAGGGCAGCTGAGCCACGCCGTCTAGGCTGGGCTGGTGCTCTCACTATCGGCAATATAAAGCCTTAAAGTCCGCAAAATTGGGGTATAAAGCTGTGCAGTACAATTTTTCAGACCACAAAATTCCCATCCTGTACCCATCGAGCTTTATAGCATGGCAACTCGATGCTAACACTGAAATGACACGAAACCACATCTGCATGTGCGTTGATATCTCTGCCTCACAACGTTATGGGCCCCTGGGGCACAGCTGACGGACTCAGCTATAAAGTGCATTTATTTATTCGCACTGGCCTCTCTTTGGTAGTGAAGTGATGCTGTACGTCTTCGTGCAGCACAATAGGCTACTTTGGTAATCTCAATTTTAGTTTTTTTGGAGTGGAAAATTGGCGATGAACGCTGTCATAGCTGGCACAAGTTTCACTTTTTGATAAAAAAAAATGCTTTACTATGTGCACTTTTACCTCAAAATTTTGTACCATGCTGTATGTAGTAAGTGCCGCGGACACTTCTATTTCTGCTATAGTGCATAACTTTTATCCTCTATTATGGAAAAAATTGAAAATCCAACAGCAAACGTGCATATTAGTTCAGTTCTAGAGGAGCTTCCCAGCTTTCCATGGAGCTGTGAATCACATCTGCAGCTCAATCTCGTCAAATGTTATGGCTGACAAAAAGAAGTGTGTACTGCACTTCCTGCACACAGTATGTGTAGCCCAAACTGGCTTTGTTGTGGTACAAAAAAGCTAATTGTATGCTCGAACTTATGCGAGTCAGAAGTGAATAGTCCTTAGGAAGAAATGCTTTTAGAAACAGCCCAGGCCCAAACAGTACCTTTTCGAACTAGCCTAATACACAGTGCACGGAAACTCAATTCTACCCATGCATAAGCGCACTCGTGCATTCTCTTCTTCTTTCTTAGACGCAAGTCTCTAAATTCTTCTTAGACGCAAGTCTCTAAATTCT
>JAAUXU010136198.1_pt1 | contig 36325 bp, 42 predicted proteins | sample 7278151 | NCBI WGS metagenome assembly JAAUXU01 (sample SAMN14350113, study PRJNA611818) | marine sediment metagenome | isolation source: surface marine sediment (1.8m) | place: French Polynesia: Moorea | collected 2018-08 | reverse complement strand
GACCCACTTGCTGAAGACGTCGGAGGACCGCCTGAAGGTGGTGGTTGATGATGGCCAGGCTGTTGTTGCGACTGCTGCTGCTGCTGTTGCTGAGGGGGAGGAGGAGTTGGACCCGAGGAAGACCCACTCGTCGATACCGGAGGCAATGGCTGATGTGATGGGGGATGTGAAGCTGGAGGGGGAGGTCCGTTGGTTGAATAACCCTGTTGTCCAGGACCTGGTGATCTACTGCCCTGTGACGGGCCATTTGCTCCCTGAGGTGTTCCCTGCTGCTGTTGCTGTTGCTGTTGCTGTTGCTGTTGCTGTTGCTGAGATGATGCAGACACGGGAGGCATGGATGAAGCACTTGTAGACACGGGAGGTGGAGCAGCCTGAGGACTTGGCGGAACACTGCCAGAGTTGCTTGCAGCTGGAGGAGGGTGCTGCTGTGGTGGTTGGGGATAGCTGCCTGGGGGATACCCAGGTTGCCCAGACGGAGGAGGCCCAGACGACGGTGAGTAGGGTTGTTGATACCCTGCTCCTGGTGGTTGTGCGTAACCAGCACCACCCGAGTGTCCTGAACCACCTGGATAAGAACCAGGATAGGCATTAGGAGGCGGGGCTCCACCAGCAGGCGGTGGAGGTCCACCCTGATATCCTGGCGGAGTACCACTTGAGCTATAAGGAGGATAGCTGTTGGGTTGTTGCTGTTGTTGTTGTTGTTGTTGTGGATAGGCTCCTCCTGGATACTGCCCATATTGACCATAACCTCCTGGTGGTGGATTTGGCCCAGTTGGTTGCTGTTGCGGAGGTGGGGGCGTCGGCTGTTGTTGCTGTGGACCAGCTGATGACGACGTCGGTGGATACCTAGGATCTGATGCAGATGAGGGCTGTGCACTTCCCCCGCCACCGCTGCCTACGGGAGAAGCTCCACTTCCCGGCTGACCTCCGTAGCCACTTTGTGTTGTTGGAGTGTATGGGCCATACTGCAAATTTAAAGAAAGCCGTGAACTTGTACTTTAATATGTCTCAAGTTGTCCTTACCTGCCCCTGTGGAGGACCACCTTGGGGTTGATATCCAGGGTACCCACCCGGGGGGTATCCCCCAGGACCCATAGGCCTGTACGCTCCCGGGCCCATGTGACCTATGACGAGAAAGAATTCTCAGCAAACTGTGAGATAAAGACCACCATATAAACCGTACTACATAATAAAAGTTAAGCGAGATAGAAAGCAAGTAGTAAGTGTAGAGAATAGCAGCCAGCACAGTCCAGTGTCTAAGCCAGTATTGTTTAGTACTGAACTACGCTGTGCTACACCGTTGCAAACGCTACATTATTAACCGCATGACTAAAACTGCATAAGTACATGCAAGTGCATGTAACATATGGTTATCGGCTCCTGTTGGAAGTGTTACTTTCAACAAAGCACACGTAAAAATAACCTAGAGTGAAACCGCAGTCTTGTATGAGGAACATCATTAGGACCAAAAGTTAAAAGTGTCGGTGATGGTGCTCCCAGATGGAGCTGATGGAAATATCGTCGATAAAGCCGTTGAAGCAGCGAATGCGCTCGAGAAAAATGGAGCGAGGAAGTCAAGCAACGAAATCACAAGCCGCATTTGGATCTGCACAACAGCAAGGGGTCCAGCGTGAGTGCGTGTCGTTTCAGCGCGCGTGTGTGCGTCGATGTGCTGCATATGTAAGCGTTATACAGAGATTAAGAAGGAAGAATCTTTCTTTCCTGGTGCTATAAGAGAAACCGGCGGACACTGGACTACTCCAGGCGGCGGCGGATACAATGAAGGGGGTGAGTACATCAGCGGTTGTTCCCCGCCGCCAGCTGGTGGCTGAGGCATAATTGGATGAGCGAACTCTGAGGTGGGCATTTGCTGCTGATCAAAACTGGAAGACGACGAAGTGGAGACTGCTTCAGAAAAATATAAGAACCCTTGAGCATCTGGACACGCGGCAAAATCGTCGACGTCTTCTCACCCTCGCTACAGCCAACAGTAGTCTGGATTCTTGCCACTTTGCTGGCACTCGGACCTCCAGGATTACCCTTTCCACTAATTGAGAAGTCGAAATCCTCGGCGCTCAGATCAATCCTGTTCTTGTCCAAGTACTGCCGCAACTCCGTACGAGATCGAAACTTGCGACCCTCGGGGCTTTGATGGTATGAGCATACTTATAGTAGTAGTCATACTCCCACACTGACTTGACGTTACCTAACTATAAACACGTCCCATTTGCCTGTGGAGGCTCCGCCCTGCCGCTGTGCTACTTTCCTGGACCAGCCCTCGGGTAGATTCGGGTCCTCGTACATGATACCCGAGGGTGGAGCAGGTTGGTGGGGTAGACACAAAGCTTGAACATCGGCAATACTTTTAAACCATACCACCACCTGTAGTAAGGCATGCACTCACGTTGATGCTGTTGCGCCGAAGTCATCGCGCCGGGATTGGGGGGTCTCTGGTAATCCGACGGTGGCGGAGGTCGCGAACCTGGAGGGTTTTGAGGACCACCAGGAGGGGGAGGTCCCTGATGTGAAGGAGGAGGGTGGACTCCGGCGCTGTGAGGAGACGGAGCACCAGGCGGGCCACCTTGCGGTGGTGGGCCGGGTTGACCAGGGGTAGGAACCTGACCTGGGGGCTGAAAAGCAACAAGCGCAGGACGTACTAGGAGATACTAATGACAGATTTTTGACAAGGAAGTTCCTCTCAGCAAAGAAGCAAAGTAGGCAGTTACGATCAAGTTATCAAGCCGGTTGCGTAGGCTGGCACGAAACTCTATTCAGCAAAATATGAAGAGAAAGAGAAACCTCATCTCAGGAATGCTGGGATGAAACCTTTCACAAATCTTAACACAAACTTTGTCGCAGCTGCATATCTTAATGTTTTTTGAAGTTGGCTTTGTTACTTCTGTTGAAGGTCTGGTCAGCCTTGCTCACCGGTAGCAGATTCTGGAGATTCTGGTTGGAGTCGGCGATTGAGGCCAGGTACATGAGGTTCTTGTGCAACGTCCACTGATACTGTATCGTCTCGGAGTGCTTTCCAGTGCTCTGGAACTCTGAGATCGTCTTGATGAGGGCTGCGTTTTCGTCCAACATCTAAAGACAAGAAAAGTACATCTAAAATGTCGAATGCTGCAGCGAGATGCTTTCCTTACTCTCTGAATAGTTCCTGGTGGTGGAGGTCCTCCCGGTGGTGCCGCAGAACTTGGCGCACCTGGATGTGAACCTCCGGGATGGTGATGGTGACCTCCTCCGGGCGGCGGTTGGTGTCCATACGGAGGTCGGAGATGCGGTGGGGGTCCGGGTCCCGCGGCTGGTGGTGGCGGAGGTGGACCCGCGTTGGGAGGCGCTACAGCATTTGGAGGGGCACTGCCGTTGGCCAAGGGCTCGCTGCCGGCTCCGCCGCCGCCAGGAGGACCCGAGGTGGGCGGCGGCATGAACGACGTGGACATTGCGAAGATATCGTCGCTCTCGTCGCTGTCCGGGACGATGGAAGGCGAAGACAAAAGCTGGCCACAACCGGCGAAAAAAAGAACCGAAGTCCAACCCAAGGCAAGCAAACCAAGCAACGATCTGCACTTCCCAGCCAGGGTTGTCATCTCTTCACAAGTCTTCGCTGCCAAATCAGAGAAGGAAGGAAGGTCAAAGAAGGAGACCCCAGAAATTAAAGTAAATTTTTTTTTGGCAATTTTTACCGCTTTTATGACACGCCTAGATGCTGATTTTCTCTTAAATCAGACTAAATTTTCTTGGACGATTTATTCTGGGTAGAAATGGCACCAAACTAACAAATTCCTCGTGACATTTGCGCCAGGAAGAACCATAATGACCCCTAAGATTGCCCTTCTTAAAGCGTTTGAAGTTAATTATCTCTCATACTTTTCGGATTTGCGCTACATTGGTGAATATAATAGCAAAACTTTTGATCCGTCTTTGCCAACACTTGATTTGGTAAATCTGGCGGCTAACCTGGCAACCTTGCTGAGCGACATCGGCCTCGCCGCTGTGGGCTTAACGTGTGGGTAGCAGGGCCGACTTGGCTCACACCAATCGTTGGTGCCAGATTGCCTCACCTAAGGGGATTCCTTGCATCTTTCGCCAGTGTCCAACAGCGCTCCAGGTGCTGGAGCTGAAAGGGCGCCGGTCCGTGTCCCATCTGAAGCTCCCGGTCCCGTCTAAAACACGCCAACTCCCCGGGCATCAAGATAACGAAGTAGAGCATGGCCTACGCCTGAATCGTCTTCAGACTTTTGGTTGGTGAACTGCAGCAGACTTGAGAAATCCACATAGGGTTTGCCTGGCCCCAGATGCTACCTCATCAGCTGGTTCGTTCTTGTCAAAATAAACACCGCTGAATGAGCGACAAACAGACAGACAGAAATCACTTCTGACATTTTTACACACATGTTGTGACGGCCATATGTTCAAACATGTGATGGCCCTCAAAGGCCCTTTGCCACAGTCGTCACTCGTCTGGCTAGGGGGTGCACTCTGCTCTCCCACGAGAATACCCCTTGCCATCGTTTTCACCTTCAGGGCAGCTCTAAGGAGTATCGCAAGGTAAGACATCTATTTATTAACGAAACAGAGCTCATGTCACCCCTCCAGGACCCTTCACCGTCTCCGAGCTTTAACTTGGACGGAACCCTTGAAAGGACAACTTGTGCAAGCGTCTCGTAGAGCAAGTGAAGTATGGGGAAGGGGGCAGTAGGAGCTATCCAGATGTCATTAAGGAAGGATCAAGATGATGATATGATTCTAGCAATACATTTAGTTACGATGGTCAATGGTATTTCGTACGCACGTCTGTCGCTAGCATAAAGTATACTTTTTGGACCTTAGGATGGGGCCACCCAAACGTGAGGACTTTGTCGTTGTGGGCCTCCTCTTGGCCTCAATGTCTGCTGTCTATATCGTGCTCCGGGGCTTTACCGTCTTCGTGGGCGACGACCCAGACAGCAGATACTGGTTCACCAGCCTCATATTTAATCTCTTAGGCTATTCGACAATTTTTCTCCCGGGTATGAACATCTGCGCACGTAAATTTCAGTCTTGAATCCCATGTATGCTTTTCTCCACGCAGGCTACATTGTGATTCGTTACGTGCGCCAGAGCGGCTATCTCGAGCATGGTGGCAGCTCCACGACACCACACTGCCTTGACCCACTTGTCAGACTCTTTGTCATTGGATCAGAGGAGACAATCAATGACACCATTGAAGCTGCAGCAACAGCAGAGGGCACCAGTGGTGGCAGCAGTGCTACTCCCGGCAGCAAATCGTCACTGTTCAGACAAGAGGTGAAGAGAGCACTCACACTTCTCTTCTGCTTTATTGGCCTCCAGGTGTCCTACCTTACCTGGGGAGTCCTGCAGGAAAAGATCATGACCAGGACCTACAGGTCAGTAACAATTGCAAGGCATTGTTTGCCCGTCAATTCCAAACTGCATCACAGTTCAACCATATGGTGCATTCAATCTTCTTTCAGAGACTCTGTGGGCAATGAGGGTCAGTTCAAAGACTCTCAGTTCCTGGTGTTCGTGAACAGGGTGCTTGCATTTGCTATTGCTCTCCTGTACATCACTTTGAGTCAACAGCCAAGACATCGGGCACCCCTCTTCAAGTACAGTTACTGCTCTCTGTCAAATATCATGAGTAGCTGGTGTCAGTATGAGGCTCTTAAGTTTGTCAGCTTTCCAACACAGGTAAATGTCAAGAAAAGGCAAGGCAAATAGTATGCATACAGTGTGACTCAGAAAAGCGAGGCCTTGTAGATGATTGTCTGAGCTGTAGTATGGGTTATAAAACTTACAAGAAGGGATCACAGGCGACAGGGGAAGCGATTACATGGGAGGATTCATTTGGAGAAGCGGTCGGGGGGGGGGGGGCGTGAGGGAGGATAGAAGAGGTATGAAGGAATTGATAGGGTAAAAAAAGTTGTGGCAGACGGTATTGGACGCATTTCACGCGTCGCATGATGTATCACAATGTCAACCAACTACTGTACGCTGTACTGTGGCTTCTTATTTTCATCTTATTTCTTTTGGAAGTAGTGCACTTATCTTATGTTGACTTTAAATTCTTATGACGTCATCATTTTCTAGGTTCTTGCCAAGGCATCCAAGATCATACCTGTTATGATCATGGGCAAGGTGGTGTCGAAAAAGAAGTATGAGTTCTATGAGTACATTGTGGCTGTCCTCATCTCCTTGGGCATGGTGCTTTTCTTGTTTGGCAGCCAGGAGGATAGAGGATCCAACAGCACAACCTTGTTAGGCAAGTTGACACACACAAGTGCAGTTGACAATAATTTTGCCATGGAATGGAGAGAAATCTTATAACGGACGAAACATGTTCTACACTTGGGCTTTATGACTCCTTTTAAATATGCTTAAACATGTACCGTGAAAAAACTCAAGGCTTGCTATACCAACTTCCCGCGATGTGATCCTAACCATCTTAGCGTTAAAATGTCCTACGCAATTGTGCCTGTTTAGAACCCATGGTTATGTCTCATCATACAACTTCTGACAAATGATGCAGAGATTTACTGCACTCTTCGTACAGTAACGTTAGGATGAGGAGATTACGTGAATCTTTGGCATACAAACTTGGATTTTGATAGTACAGCTAACATGGTCGCTTTACAAATTCTATAGATGCGGATGGCTATGATCGCTCACTGTTTCAGAAGGTGGTGAGCGTAGCCGGCATCATGTGCTCGCACTACTACCTGGCCTCGACTTTGTCCGTCGCGCAAAAAAACGACTAGTGCAAAAGTTCATGAGGTCAAATTACAAATGTTGTTCTGGTAAAGTAACAGCTTTATCGCACTTTTTGACTTTACAGCCTTCGGACGCGTTGACGACCCTTAGGCTACTGCCCTCGGGTCCCTGACGCACCCTCAGGGTGAGGCGTCCAAAGCGTGCGACAAAGCGCTACTTTACCAGATCGAGGTTTTGAGCTATTGCGTACCTTGTGGCTCGTCTGAAAAGAAAATTGAAAAACAAGTCTGCTGCGTAGTGTCCGTCACCATCTTCTTGACTTTCGTTGTCAATTTGGTGTAAGTAGAAGAGCAAAGTTTGGCTCGAATCGTTTCAAAAGTGCCCTATAAAGGACCCTTGCAGGGCAATATTCATTTCCGGAATGCAACGTGTTCATCATGCGAGGTTAACCTGTTTCTTAAACATATGTGAACAGTCCTCATTCTTTCAGGTGTGGTTCTGCTAATTGGCTATATGGCAAGTGACTCCTTCACCTCAAACTGGCAGAATGAACTGTTCGACACCTACAAGATGACGTCAGTGCAGATGATGTGTGGCGTCAACCTTTTCTCCTGTCTCCTAACCTCAGTTTCACTCCTACAACAAGGGACATTCTACACCTCCCTGGTCTTCATGTCACAGTTCCCTAAGTTTGGACTTGATTGCGTTGTCCTCTCAGTCTGCTCAGCTATTGGGCAGCTCTTTATTTATTTCACCATTTCTCGCTTTGGTGCCATTGCATTCATCATCATCATGACCTTGCGTCAAGCCATGGCCATCATTCTCTCCTGCTTCATTTACAGCCATGCCATCAGTGCGACTGGAGTTATTGGAATTTTCCTTGTGTTTGGTGCAATGTTTCTAAAGATCTACTGCAGTCACAGACTCAGAAGACTCAAGGTTTCCAAAGGTCAACAGAACTTAGTACAGACAGTAAACAAAAGTTGAAGTTATCAAGTGGGTGCAGGGAAGAGAATTGGACATTGTGTGTCTACCAAAGATAGACAATAAAGTGTTGATCAATCTGTCATATAAGACTCTGCAGCCATACACAATAGCCGGAAGAAGGTCCATTCCTGAGTCACATCCTTCTGCGTCTCTCGAAGTAGGTGACCTTGTCCCTCGCCCAAGGAAAGGCCGTCGCAGGGTCGACCCGGAGGGCCAGGGCAGTGAACATAGAGGTAGGAATAGCTTTGAATTACCTATCACTTCCTCCCAAAAGAATCATGGTCCATGCAGCACAAACAGTTTATAACTTCCTTTCAAAAAGAAAACTTTTTCTTTTTCGTTCCCTTTTAAAACAATATTTCGTTTTAAGACCCACCTGAACGAAACACCAACCCAAAAATAGACGCTTTTTTCAGAAATTTGAGCAATCGCAAACGTCACTGAAACTACTGCGAACTGATGATTGCGGCCATCAAATCAGCTTCTTCTCGCTCATATCAAAGATTTATATTTATGTACAAATATAAATTACTATGGTAGCGCTTACGCGCTATCCGCTTCCCTGGGTGGGAAAAAATATTCCGTGCTATGTGTGAGTCTGACTTAAGCACATGAAGGTTGCGCTACGTACGTTCGATTATACGTATATGCAGTATAATATAATATTACTTTTTATCTTTCTGGATATAAAATTACTTTTTTCTGCTATTCTCTTGAAGCCTATTTCAGGGGTTCATTCACTAAAAAGTATTACATAAAAAATATCTCTTCACTCACACCAAAAAAATTGATGAGCTAAGGGAAATGCCATGGTTTCCACAACGAAACTGGACTGGCAAAACTGGCTGAACGTACTCCAGCTCGTGAGATCAGAGCTCTGAGAATGTGTTCGAGCTGTGGACTCAATTCTAGCTCGCGTCTCTGAACCTGATTCGACTCGACCTCGTAGAAAGACGACTAAAATCATCACTAGCCCTATTTTATGAATATTTTGAAGGAAACTAAACACTACGAATCCTTCACCACCCGGTAGAATCTTTAGTAGGCAGACGTCATCATATATCGAAGTTGGAAATCCGCAATGCACATCAATGGACGGAAAAGTGGCAGAAGAGGTTCTGGTCTGGCCATTTCACTGATGGAAAAAAATGAGTGCTGGAAACATTGGAATATTGTGGTGGCAAAATTAAATTCCTGCTCGAAGCGTTACAATAGATGATACAAATTGATTCTTTGGAGCTGAATTTTGCAATGTGAATTAAGTGAAAGAAATCAAGCCTGGTGCTGAGAAATATTGGTTTTGGCACCCTAATTGTCTTATTAAGTGATATTCCTAGTTGATAGCTGACAGCTTCCCCCCCCCCCCATGCACCTTGCTTCACCTTCCATCAGGGTGCAACTTTCTCGATGGCTGCCGTGATAAGCGTGGTCCACTGTGCTTGTTTGTTCTGGTAAAAGCTCTATCTTGCACTCGGATCCCGAGCCACTCCAACTGTGCTCACCTGTTGTGCCTGAAAGACAGGTGAGATCATGCGAGCCCCCGAAACTGACCAATGACATCGGAGCAAGAGTTTCATACACGAGCGAAGGGGGGCGGAGGACAGAAGGGAGGGGGGTGGAAGTCGTTTTAATCAGTGTCCTTGTGACAATCATATGCATCATGCTGAGGCCAAATTCTGTCTGTGCCACTCCTTGGTCACTTGTCCAATCCGGAAAAGTGGGGGCCAAAGTGTGGGTAGCAGACGAGATCAGGTTTTGGGGCTCTCGTTGTACTTGGCTCTTTTACGTCGCACGCAAGGCGCCTTCATTTAATTTTCGTTACCCACCATGAAGGTGAGACGCAAGCGATCCGTGGAGAGCTACTCCATCTTGCCCAAATGCCACACAAAGTCCCGCAGGAACACCCCAGACAGCGACGACATCGGCGACCTGCTCAAGATTGCTCATCTGTTCAAAAAAGGTTGGAAATCCGTCAGAATTGGGCAATGCCTCCTGAAGAAACCGCTGTGATTGCAATGAGAAAGCATTTAATTTCATCCCAATGCTTGAGTATGAAATATCTTGAACTTTCGCAACTTTTGTCTGGGCGAGTGAGTCCAATAACAGAAATAGTGCTCATTTCCTCCCCCCCAAAACAAGACTGATTTTATTTCTTCTCCATTGAAGTGGACAACGATCCGAGCAATGGGCGAGAAAGTTCCCAGAGCTTTGCACAAAAGTTGGAGCTTCCCGCCATCGACGCCAGGGCCGCTGATTTCATCCGGCTGTTGCCGCCGCCGCCGCTGGTCGAGTTCTCGCCTGTGCCGTCAAAGTCGAAGCAGTCCAAGGCCAATTACACGTTGGTCCTGGACTTGGACGAGACTTTGGTCCACTGTGGTCTCGGCCTGCGCGGCGGCCATGACGCTGACCACATCGCGGTGGCCAAGGGGAAGGAGTTCTTCGTCAGAGAGAGGCCTCACACGAGGGAGTTTCTGGACTTTGCTAAAACGTAACACACCTACACGCACAGGATGTGCAGAGCAAAAAAGTATTGGCATTGACAACAATCCGGATAAAGATTTCGAATCGACAAAATCGACCGAACATCCCGAGAAAGAGGACAGCTAACCTAAGATCACGCAAAGTTTTTACATGATGTTTGGTGACTTTACTTACTTTACTGGAGGTAAAATTGGCATTTCTACATGATGCACTCATGTTGGGTGTCATGGCCGTCAGCCTGGTCTAGCTGGACTGGAAATGTGATAAAAAGTAATCAATACACTTACTCTTTATGGCTCTCATGATGGGCAGAGTGGCCAGCTGCGCTTGACCAGCCTGGTTGGCTGGCTCCACCTGTGACATTTGGCGTAGTGGCGGCATTTCTGCTCGCTGACTCAGAGGGCTGAGGACGAAATCTTGTCCATGGACATAACCCTTGCGTCAACGTTCAAGCTCCCTGTGAAGTGCCTCAATCACAAGTCCATGGACTTGATGGGACGAGGGCAGATGGGACGTAACTTGGAAACCAGATCTGTCCTCGTACCATCAAGTTCCATGTCAGGTCAGTAAAGAGCTACTTTACAGGGAAGGAATGCACAATTATCTGTGGGTACTTGAATTTATATTATATATATCACGGTCGGCGGGCAATCTTAATTATCCGGCCATGCATACATTTAATTTCTCGTTGAGACAATATGTTTGACTACAGCAAAAAATCAACCCATATCTTTAGCCACTTTGAGGTGATGGCGTTCACTGCCGGTCTTGAGTCCTTCTCGCACGAGGTCATCAGGGCCCTCGATCCCTCCTCCGAGGTTTTCACCTTCTGCCTCTACAGGGACGCCTGCTACATCAAGGATGCTAGGTATGTGAAAAATCTCAACGTCCTGGGCAGAGACTTGGCCAAGACCATCATCGTGGACAACTCGTTGGAGGCGTTTGGATTCCATCCAGACAATGGCATCTTGGTGTCAAGTTGGTTCGGGGACCAGAAAGACGATCTGGAGCTGCTGAAACTCCGAGAGTTTCTCAAAGAGCTTCTGAATCGCCCAAGCGGAGACGTCAGGGACTTTCTGACGGAAAAGTTTCATCTCAAAAGTAAAATCTTTCAGCCTTAGTTCAGTCTACACCATGACGCTCAGCATACCTCAGACAAGCATGATGACATCATTTCTCGGATTTTTGTCTGGGCGAGAGAATTGGACCGAGTTTGTCCAATCGCCCAATCTTACCAGGATTGGGGTTATAGATATTCGTTCCTCCATCACTTCCTACCGCTCACACTGCACACAAAATTTCAACTTGTCACACACAAAGTCCAAAGTCTTGCAAATTGTGCCACAATACGTAACAAAATAAGGAAGTAATAGTGAAGTGCTTATGAGGCATTTTTGTGTATCTGAAAATGCGCAGTGGGCAACAGATTAGGGTACTTTTCTTAAAAATTAAAATTAAATTTAAATATCCCCCGCAGGGTGGAGCAAAAGCTGCCCGAGGCTGCTTTGCCAGAACATGCAGTGCACAAGCAAGCTTCTTTGAGCGAGATGATAAAGTCCTTGAGTTCTACCCTATTTAATTTTGAACTAAAGGGGTAGAGACAATCGGGTCACTTTTGGTTGACACTGAAAAAACTATAGTTATTGAATATGAATATAGTAGATTGTATATATAATTTGCTATACCTATAACAAATTGAACTGTACTAATTGTACTGCTCTTAATTTTTTAAATAGAATAATAAGATTTCTGTACGCAAACGAGGCGCAAAGACTAAGAAAAAAAAGTTCGTGTATTGCACACGATTTCTTTCATTTTTTCAACGTCCGCCAGAATGGCGTGCCAGAGGTCACTTGACATCACTGAGAGCGTATGAGGCAGAAAGAACTCGGCGAAGTAGCCCACTGCTTGGGCATTGGGGTGGGTAGGGCCTAAAGACCTCACATAAGTCTTTTTCTGTTCCCATTACTCGTGAGCGCACCCCGAGATGGACAAGTCTTCCTCAACTTAAGTGATCCCTGTGCACATCGCGTCCATCGAGCTGAAGAAAGCGAGAAGTGTTTTTCGTCCACTTATTTCTCCTCTGCTGGACGTGTGAGCCACAAAAGTGTCAGTGTTATACAAAGCACAAGGGCCGTCTTTTCGTGTACTGTATGTGTGTGAGTGTGCCCAGTTTCCACAGGAACCAGCGTGTGACAGGACGACAAAGAGGACGACAGTCAACCACAAAAAGTGTCATAACTTTTTAGATACAAAAGATATTTCATTTTTTGCTCTGTGATCTGCAACACGAACTGCCACGATTAGCAGATGTTTCACACAACTAAAGGCACAATTAAACTTTGCCAAACAAAACTTCCTGGTAATTTCTTGGGTTGGTTTTTCGTCTAGATGGCTCTTAACAATTTGTGACTCTCTTTACTCTGGCTACAGCAAAGGCACTGGCAGGACCGAACTTTGTTTTCTTTGCCGGACTCGTGTGTCCCGGACATTTTGCCAATGGACCTCGCCGGACTTGACGTCTCGACGCTGCTAGAGAGGAGAGGAATACGCGCAATAGGGTGGGTTTTTCCCCGCAGATCTGGGAGCACATCTGCCACGGCCTTGAGGCTAGGCCTAGGAAGGTTGGATGCAAAAGCATTTGAGTGTGCTCAAATGCAAGGGGGCACCATCTCTGCCAGCAGTGGCCCGAGAAGCTTACACTTGACTTTACTATGTGTCCAACTGGGTGTGTCCCAATGCAAGAGAACGATCAACGTTCAACAAATGATTTGGCGTCAGAGCTTCGAGATCTTTCAAGTCCCTGTCCACATATGTAAGCGGTCTTGCATTGAGTACTGCTCCAACTGTCGCAAACGCGGTGGTCAGAGCTTCATTCGTCACAGCTACCTCAGGTCTCAAGATAGTAGGAGTTCTCTTTTGCACTACCCACCAACATTACTCGTTCTACCAGACCATTTCGTTGTGGAGCGAGCGGGACGTTGAATTGGAAAATGATCTGATACTTCTGCTTCAATTCGTCCGTCTGTAAGATTCTCCCAGCCGCAAGAAGATCGTTCGTCCCACCAACGAAATTCCTGCCGTTGTCCAAGCGATCATTTTGGGCCGATTTCTACGTGAAGGAAAAGGGTTCAAGAGCTGGCAGAAATGATGTAGTGCCCAACGCAGTCAACAGTTCGAGAAGTACGCATGGGACATGGTGAAGACGAGAAGATATCTCTTTCTTCTGTCATGACCTCTCGGCATCTTGGTCATCAAAGGACCGGCCGCATCGATCACTCTCAACTGAAAAGCATAACTCCCTTCATCTGGAACACGAATGGCTGAAATGGGACCCATTTGCTGCGTGACAACCTTGGATTTCAGTCATTTGCACAGAAGGCACTGTGAGATCATCTTTCTAGTAGCTTCTCTACCTCGCGTCTCCCAAATGCGCTTTCTGACCTCCGCCAAAGTCTGCTCTGTACCCGCCGTGTCACGGAAAACATCGGCGTGTACGTGTCTGAGTAGGGCTTGAGCCCAAGCGCTCTTGCCCCTCAAGATCATGGGATGAGTTACGTGGGGTCCAAGTTTCACAACATGCTTGAGTCTGTCCTGGGCTCGGATTTCGCCATTTTTCCCAACCACCGCGTCCAGATCTTTGAGCTCGTAGTCCGTTGGCTTCATGCCATCATGTTTCTGAGCCAAGCGAATCTGCACAATCGTTGCTTGCTCCTATTCTTCTTGTACTATCACGTGGGTGAGATCATCTCTATTTTTGCTGCTCCGCCTGAGAAAGCGAAGCACGTAAGCAATGATCCGTATCAATTCGGGCCAAGAGGACATGACGAGCGGACAGAGAATGTTCTGGTCCCCTCTGGCGTTGGTGAACGTCATGATGCTTACGTTTACCTCTGCGAATGGGGTCTTGCTTGACTTGAACCCCTTCACTATGTCCAGATCGGCTGCAGCGTTTCAATTTAAGCGATCTACCATGTCAACGGCCAGAACAGCTGCCACGAGTTCCAATCTAGGGACACTTTCAACGTGGACTGGAGATACCCTCGCTCGAGCCATGAGCAGACACGAGTGTATTTGATTCGTGGATTCATTTACAAAGTACGCGCATGTCGAGTTGGCCTTAGAAGATGCATCACATAAGACATGAAGCGTTCTTTTCGTCTGTCCTTCGATTCGTGCTCTCACGCACCGAGGTATAGTGACTTTTAGCAGATCTCTCAGTTGTTTGCACCAGCCCTTCCATGCCCTGTCAATGTGTTCTGAGGCAAGTCCCAAGGGTCTTCTGCTTTGTTTGCACCATGCTCGCGCACCAAGTCTTGTAGAATGATTCGTGCGAGAATAATGTAGGGCACGAGCAATCCAAGTGGATCAAATAGTCTTGCTACAGTGCTCAAGATCTTTCGTCTGGTCCGGACGATGGTTTCTATCTGTGGTAGAGTTTGGTCAAAGCGGAAAGTATCATTTTCGGTCTGCCAGATCGATCCCAAAGTCTTGATAACGGGAAATTCGCTCTCCCATTTGCAAAGCTGCATTGCCGCTTCTGCACGTAGTTTCACTTATTGACTGATTGCCTCTGCTTAAGTCACAGCCGAGTCGACCACGTCATCGACCAGCATGGATCGATGTACTGAACGAAAGGCCAACGGACATTTGTCTTTGAGCTTAAGAGAGTGCTTTTTCACGACGAAGTTAGCGACATTGGTGAGTCGACGATTGGAAAGACATTATTATTTGTGTGCGTCCATCTGGGGTCCTCAAAAATTAATGTTGGTCTTTCCAATCGATTGAAATGGGAATTCGAAGTCATAGGGGTAATACGCAGTGTTCGGATTTAACATCTGGACATGAAGAAATCTACGGCACGTCTGCGTACGTTAACGACGTAGCGAAGTCATTCTTAGCTTCACTTCATCGAAGTTTACCTGTGACAAACTAAAAACTGATGGTGGCCCGTCCAGCTTTACCGCGACAACGACCGTGCCAAAGTCGCAAAGTTCAAAGGTGGCGTTGGAGCAGTACTTGGGCAGTTGCGTCGACGAGTGAGCAACCGGCACCTTCGAGGTGACTCTCGCTGACAGCATGAAGGATCCCTCCCTCAATAACGGCAACGGCGATCGCGATGCCAAGGAAAAGAAGACTGATGCCCAAAGAGAAGTTAAGGATATCATTTCAGGGAAGAGACATCTGCCGACGACAGAGGTCCTCGTTCGTGGGAACGAGGCTTACTCAATTAGCATATCGTGAACAGAGTAACTTAAGTTTCTGAGAAAATACACATTTAATGAGTCTACTCATCTTTTCCTATTCACATGGAATATGTTGTTATAGGTATCCTTTTGGATTTGTGATAGTACAAACACATCAATGCTACTCCACTACTACTGCATTAACACTTTAATGCCTCAAACATTGTAGAAATTAGAACGCTGCTGCAGCCTCTCATGCCCGTATCTTGTACTTCTTCGAGCATTCGTGGCAATACCACTTGCCTTCAGGCGGTACCATGATGCCCACACACTCGAAGTGAAACCATTCAATCCTGCAGTCTGGGGCGTCGCAGCCAATCATTTCAGAGACATCATCATGCGGAGACTGGCAAATGCAGTAAAGCCGATTGTCTTGCTGTGCCGTCAAAGAAACCTCAGAGGGCTTCTCCGTGTCATCGTCCGCTTTTTTTGAGTCGTCGGAGCTACTGTCGTCGCTGTCACTGCTGCTATCCTCGCTACTGTCATCACTGACACCCTCCTTATTGAGCGCAAGGCTCTCGCGCATCTTTTTGCTGAGTGGTGTTTGATGAGACGAGCCGAGCGAGGTGGTCTTGCGCTTCTTGGCGGAACTCTGCTGGGGCTGAGCCTTTGCTAAAGGTCCCAGCAAAGGAGTCACCTTTATCTTGGCACCCGCTTTGTGGCTAAGACTGGTGTTGATCATCCGTGCGCGAACAGGTGGGATGGAACGCGGTGTGGGTGGAGTAGCTGTAGAAGTTATTGCAGATGAAGCTGCTGCGGGGACTGATCCTCCTGAGTGGGATAAACAATGACTTTGAATAAATACGACAAATGTACAGTTCAAGTCATCTCACCATGCTTTGGAGGCAGTTTAATCTTCAGCTTAAGTGATGGCTTCTGACCCTCTGTTCCCTTTGTGGTGGCTGGAATGGCCTCCGGCGGTGATGACGAGGGAGGTCCAATCTTAGCAGACTCCTGAGCTTCTACTGCCTTGGCAGAAGGCTTGATCCGGCGACTGTGGCTTTGAATCTGTACAATCAAACAACAATCAGTCACCATTGGCAAGCCAAACCAATCTTAACAGGCATTTGCATACCTGTTTGAGGTTTACAAGCAGTTCATCTGCTTCAAAGTCTGTGTCAAGGTCTGAAGAGGCGATTTCTCCGCTGCTCTCATCATCATCATCATCATCATCACCATCATCATCATCACCACCATCATTATCATCTTCGTGATCGGAGCCATGTCTTTTTTTCTCAGCCTGGTCTTCATCGTCACTTGACGAGCTAGCAAAAGCGATAACACGTATAAATGTTCGCCTGGACACTCAACCGCTTCATAACGAACCTGAAGCACGGTCTCGCAGTTTGGGGCAAGACACCCTTGCTGGCAGCTTGAGTGTGGTACTTCGGCTTGGGCCCTGTGCTAAGTCTGCGCTGGGGAATTTTGGGGGTCACTCCTGCTGAAGCCACTGGACCAGAAGTAACTTCGATCTCACCCTCAGAATCACTATCAAATCAGGTATGTGTATGTCTACGAAACATACTCTACGGTCAGGTCAACAAAGCACATTACCTGCTACTTGAGCTTCCTGCTTGCTTCTTTTTATGCTTCTTCTTTTTCTTCTTTTTCTTTCCATCTTTCTTCCTCTTGTGTTTCTTAGGTTTGCTCGGCTTGTATTGCTGAACGGAGAGAATGTGAGTATATCAGTACAAGTACATAAAGGAGGAGTGCGTGCACGGTGTGCTCACCTGCTCTGTAGAGCCAATTGCGACGTCCGAGAGGATTTTACCCATTTCGCTAAGATCTTCGGCGGGCTGTGCCGCTCTGAAAGATGCATAGCAGTAGTCGTGGTCCCGCAGACTGACCTTGCAATCAATCACGCGTTCTACGATACGAGCTTTCTTCGGGCCACTGGCTGGCCCGCCAGCTCCGTTCTCCTCGTCTCCACTGCTCTCGGACAGGTCCACGTGCCATCCACCAAGGTTAGTGGTAGAGGTCACCGTAATAGGATTCAAAGTCTTAATAGTCTTCTTCGGAGGGGGAGCTGGAGGGCGAATGTATAGAGTACATTTAACATACAACGCTTTCTCGCTACCCACTTTGTTGGGTAGAAGGAATTAAAAATGCCATCTGTCTGTCTGTCACTGACGAAAATCAGCCGCCAAGATCAGCCGCGGACAGGCAGATAGGCAGACACAGACACACGTACATACGGGCCTGTCCTTTTATACAAAGAGAGGTAAGAGTGTAGGCACTATATCTGTACCCTATAGGACAGTGGGTACCTACCTTTGGCTTGTTCTTCGTTGTTGTCGTCCGATATCATGACAAGATCCTGATTCCAGATACTGGATACGACTCCTCTTTTGGTAGTGCAGGAGGACTCACCCTCCTCGTCGGCGTCATCGGTAGCGGAATCATCCAGGGGGCTAAAAACATCACTTCATCAAGTGTCAACAATTTGCTGTACAAGTCGAGTGTATTACTTGGGCTTGAGGGGGTCCCCTTTGATGACTGGACGATATCCGGATGGATGGGGTCTTTGCATTGGTTCCAGAGGTGGAAGTCCAGCACCCGGGAAACCAGGTGAATTTGGAGGGTGTCTTAGTACCGGGAACCGAATGTTTGCGCCCCTCTGCGGCGGCGGAATGGAAGTCACAGGCTAGAAAAGTATGTTTTCTTTAGAGAACCAGCCAAAATTATTTCTTCAGTGAGAAGTACATGAAGTTTTTGACACTGACTTTTTTCCTGGGCCATTTACTCAATCTAGAAAAATTTACGAGCATACCACTAGCTTACCTTTGAACCATACATTCCAGTCATACCATGGGGCTGTGGCGCTAGGGGTGAACGGATTTGGTGAGGTTGAGGAGCAGCATGCGATCCTCCCAGGGATGCTCGGAAAACCTGGAATTATGATCAAAATTGCCGCGACTGGCATCTGGCAAGTCAAAGCCGCCAGTTCTCACCGCCTCAGAAGATCCATCACCAAGTACAGCGGCATACCCAGCAGCCGATGGGGGCAAAGGAACAGGGGGTTGTACCGGGGCGGGAAGAGGTGGCGGCAGAGGCGGAGGTGGAGGAGGAGGTTGCATCGGGGGTGCTGTTGGGGTTTTCGTTGGAGAAGTCCTGGTGATAAAGGCTCCTTCCGGACCCATAATACTCCTCACGGCCGCATCTACTGGGTCATACTCCTCTTCTAGTTCTTCCTCCTCTTTGCTTTGTTCATCATCCTTGTTTTGTCCTGTTACACGACTTTCTTCTTGTTCATCGTCACCAGCCTTCTCCATCGACTCAGGACTTTCTTCCGGAACTTTTTCTTCTTCTTCGGGTTTCTCCGGTACGACCAGCTTGATCAGATCGTCAAGGATGCCTTGACTGATCCTAACACTCTCGATCGCCGTCGCCTTGAACTTGATTAATTCTCTTCGCGTCCTCTTCTCCTCCAATGACTTTGTGGCGTTAACGCGCATCTCTGGGTGGCGTCTATACATGACAAGACACTCGCAAGGGGCCCACGAAGTATAGCTTTCATCGTATGCAAGTTACCTGATCTGATGCTTCCAGAGCATCTGTCTGGAGATGTAAGATCTGTGACATCCTTTTGAGGAGCAGAAGTATGGGTTCTCTCCCGTGTGAGTCCTCATATGCACGCGATACGGACGGAGGCCAGGGAATTGTTTCTCACACACTTCGCAAGTCATTTCAAGCTGAAAGAATAGGCACAGTACTAAGCATCAGCAATAACATTACCATGAGCACGTTAATCGTACCTGTTTGATGCAGAAATGGTATACGTGTGGCCAAGTTCTCTGGTGACAATTCCTGCACACCTTGTGATCACTTTCGTGTTTGTAGTAAAGGTGCTTTTTGAACTGGAGGTGGTCGTCGTAGGTGAGGAAACATTTCATGCACATCAGTTCCTGGGAGTGGCTATGACAATGCTGATACAGGGACTCTTGATCCTCATACACCTGGCAAGGAGATCGTCAAAAATATTACTATTGTTTTGTTTCAGTAACGGGGTTAACAGTTAACCCCGCTTTCAGACACAGTTTTCATATGGTGGAAAGATGATATCATGGGGTATCTTCTGGCAATGAGAACCAAATAAGTTATTATTAATAGGTGAGAATAATCGGACATTTTGTTTGATCCATCCAGCCGTATGAATACTTTTGACCACGACAGTATGTACACATGACAAATGCTCAGTTATGACTGGATAGCACTGAGTAAGTGTTTCAAAATGATGAGTCTGGAACAGGCATTTCAAAGTCCAAAGTATTCTAGCTCACATGTGCTAATAGTAGTAGGGACGGTGGAAAGTACCGCTCCAAATGAGTCCGCACTCGCCAGACTAATCTTTGTTTCTTTGAAAAAAGGTCAGCGGAAAAAACAAATGAAAGAATGCACGATTAGGTATAAAATTTCTGCCCAAGGCTGTAACAAACCTTGTCCGAAATGGCGAAGGCAGTTGTAGCGAATGCACTCATTGTATGAGCATAAGGGAACGATAATGTCATATTGGAATGCAAAACTTACCTTCAAGCAAATCTCGCACACGTTGTGAGTCTTCCGAAGGTGGAATTGGAAATCCAAAAAGGTGCCCAGATCCTAAAAGTAGTTTGAGTGTATTAGACACAGAAGAAAAAAAAAGGTGCTAAAACTACTCCCTACCTGTTTTCGGCAGACTTTGCACCTGAACTTAGCCCTGGCAGCTTGCTGCGATGTTGGTGGTCCGAAGCAGACGTGACTCACATAGGAGCCGAAATTTAGAAAGATGTTTTGACATAAGTGACAGGTAAGAACCTTGGACTTGTGAACCTAGGGTTAAAAAAGAAGATATCACATCCTAAAAACCACTTATTTGTCGGCTCTCCCTCTTACCTTCTCCACGTGTTCAAAGAGCTGTACGTAGTCTTCGCAGACCTCTTCTGAGCAATAGCAGCACCTGTAGCCACCGGCGACGTCGAGAATTGATCTGGCGTCTCCCTCGCGGTCAAGCGCGTATGTAAAGATACTATCCCGTACGCGCACATCCTTCAAATGGCGTTTGATTCGGTTAATGCAATATTCAGGGTCCTCCTCCAGGATCCTACGCACTGCATCCTGAAAATTAAGGTAAATGCTCGTATACATGTCAGTTCTGGCACACAGTCAATGATCACTCACCTGATTATGCACAACCTGCAAGTGGGACAACAAAAACAAAGTGTCCACCGACACGAAGCATGTCTGCTGACAGAACAGACACGAACTCTGTAAAAGAAAATAGAACAGTGAACACCAGTTAATAGAGTGGCTTTGTAGCTAGTAAACGATTTCTCTTTTAAGCGATACTCTACAAACGAAAGATCACTGCTTAGACATGTTTGGACCTCCAATACATTCCATCTACCTTGAATTCATCGACTGCTTCCTTGATTTTGAGCATGTTGGCATAGATCTCATTGGCCACTCTCGCCCTCCTTTCCTTCTTGTTCTCCTTCTTGGAAGGAGGAGGAACTTTCAGCACAACTGAAGGGGACGGCTGAGATGATTTGCTTGGTTTGATCGTAAGCGGCGGAACTCTAGGACCTATGTTGCGGAAGAAAGTCTGTGACACTTATTCACTTTTAGTGATAATGCGTGATTAGTCACTTGCCTTCAGCCGATACCGCAGTCATCGACCCCTCTTTCTTGGCCTCATCTTCCTGCTCGCTGGATGTGTCGCTGCTCTGCTCCTCCAAAATAAAGTTCTTACCAGCCTTAATAATGTTAAGAGCTTCCACCTTCTCAGTCGTGGGTAGCTTTGCATCTTTAAGGACGGATGCTAGATCGAACTTTCCACCGCTCTCCCTGAGCTCTTTCTTCACAAAATTGTTGACTCCTCTGGAGCCGCAGCAGAAGATCGTGCCACTTAATGGAAGCAAGTTGGAATGCGTCGTAGGTAAGGGGATCTAAGAGCAATTATGCCAGTGTTCATGCTTTCAGTGTTCTCTCTTCATTAAACACGGTCTCATTCTTACCTTTCTTTTCGGCGCTTGAATATATTTAACCAAGACGTTTTTGTCTGAGCTGCTGAAAGCGGAGGAATCTTCTTTGATCTTCTTGGATGTGATCTCTCCCGGCTTCTTCTGATTTCTCTCCCTGTTCTGCTGAGTCTGCTGAGTTTGATACAGATCCATTCCAGTCAAAACCTACAATAAGAGGAATGAATTTGAATCGCATTCTGGTACATGACTGCGACACCACGAACTTTGTACAGCTTCGCGACGTCATCTGGCGACGGCTGTGACTTGGCGAACCACGTCATTCTTCTGCAGAACCCGCTGCAAAGATGCATCTCGAGTTGAGGTTGACCAGGAAATTTGCGATCGCAGAACGGACAGTCAAAGATCCTACGCGTCGATGACATCTGACAGTGGTGGACATCGAGGTGTTTGAATTCGACCACCATGTTGCTGGAAAGTACCAAGCTTGCATGATGAGCCGTAACTTCTGAGCAGGCTCGTACTTACCACGCCGAACAAAGGAAGGTGTAATCTGTGCCTGCCAATTCGGCAAACTGTTGGCTGGAGCTGTAGAACCTTTGCGGAACCCTGTGATGGTTCTTCATGTGCAGCTCAAGGTCGCCAACCTTCTTAAACAGCTTCAGACAGTATTGGCAAAGGATACCTTTGTGGACCTAGAAGGAGACTCAGTACAGTATTCTATGCGTAGAAATTTCATGTCAACGAACGAAAGGTGCTGACCTCCTTCATATGCTGAAATAATCCAAAAAGATCGCAGACAGACTTGCAGACCGCACAGACGTACTTTTTGCGCGGATTCATCGTTTTCACCTGGCATAACGGAAGAAGAAGCACAAGTTAAAGTAAAGAATTAAATGGACTGATGAGCCTCCTATTACTTTGCTGGATGGGTAAAGTGATCGTAGGCAGCGACTGAAGTCCTGTGCGCTTAGAGGAGACACTTGAGAGTGTAAAGGTGGAGCAACCTAAGGGAATAAATGTCAGTATAAGAAGAGTATTAGTAAAGGAAACTGTTTAATTCAGTTACTAATTACCTCCAATTCTTCCATTGCTTCCTCCGCCTTTTCCTCTTCTTCATCAATCACTAGTTTCGACTCTTCGTCGGAAACGTCTATATCCGACTGGACCACCTCGGTTTCCTCTGGTCGACTCTTCTCAGTGCATACTTTTTTCTCTCCTCCCTTCTTAGGTCTATGCTGGTGCAAGAAGTGTTGGTAATATCGTCTTTGTCCTCTCAGCCCTCTCAGCCCGCAGTGACCACAGCGTAAGCGAGAACGGAGGCCGTCAGACACACAGCGTTTCAAGTGATAGCGACTCCACTGATAGGCTACAAGAAAAGACGTCGCATGTCAACAAATCTGACGATGGCCTTCGGGTAGACGGTAACCGATCAATTTGAAAGAACTGAGACATATGGATGACTTACAAAGGAGTGCTCGCCATTAACTGGATTCAAATCAACCACATAGGTGCATGCTACGACACTACAGAAGTCTCATCCGAATTAAGCAAACTGAACTCACCTCGTGAATACTTCTTTCCTGTCACTGACCACTTAGACTTCTTCTTCTGCAGCCGTCTAGGCTTTTTCCGAGGTCGTCTTCCGGCAAGGACAATTTGAGTAAATCTCTTTGACTGATTGGCAGTCTTGAGCTCTTCTTTTTTCACGTCACTTGTTTCGTCTGCATCCTTCGTTTGAACAATCATAGACTGCCCAAGAAAGAAGTGTTACTATGGTTTTATTATATGTTTCCAATGCCAGATTCGTCCTCTCAAGCGGTGTGAACTTACCTCTGGCTTTTTCTTGCTACCCCCGAAATAGACAGTCTCTTCGCCCTGGGCCAGAAGGACCGCTGGAAGTGGGTTCTCATCTGTGGGCTTGCCCTCTTTGAAGTGGAGAGAGCAGACATCGATGGGGCCTCGACCGGAGGCCTCGGCCGGGTCGAGATCGAGCTCAGCGGCCCACCTCTGCCTCAAGGCGTCCGCGCAGCCGTGCAATGTAAAGGGCAGATCAGGAGGGAACCCAAATCCGTCGATGGCAGCTCGTCGCCAAAGAGGCAGGGAATGTCGGGAAACAGCACAGTGGCGTACGCTGCATCCGGCGCTACGCTCGCCCTCGTCGCCAGAGAACTGGAAGTGAGGCGGAGATTATCGTCATGAAAAACTGTTCCCAGCGATCTTACGCACTCACCGGTCGAACATTGACTCTCGTCTCGAAATCTTTCCTGGAAAGTCCTTTGCTAAAGAAGGCCAAGATCATCTCCGGATCGCCGTGATAGAAAGCTCCTCCATCCTTATCTACGTTGGCGGTGAGAAGGAAGCTCGCGCAACCACAAGTCATATCCGTTTCCTCGATCTTCGTCATTAGGGACTCGCGACGAGACCTGTCCAGAAAACAACTTCGGGTAACGACGGAAATGAACATCTGTACAGTGTGATTGTCACTTGTAGGCTTTGCCGCGTTCCCTCTCGGTTAGGTTGATCAAGCTTGGCACGTGATTCTTCTTCACTAGAGAAATGAACAACGGTTAATGAGAGCAATAACAATAAAGAAAGGCTTCTCCTCTTACTTCTCTTTATCAGACGGCCCAAGGTGGCAATGTTAAGACCTTCTTCGCTAAGGAACTGGTCCACCATGATGGTCGGGCCGTAGTAGAGACACTCGTCGAAGTCACGACAGAACTGCAAAAAAAGGCCCCAGTCTTAGAAACTTCGAACCACGTGGTAAAGTACTCGAACGCCTTTTCAAAACTGAAGGAGAATGTACCTGTATGAGCAGCGTCTTGGTGCCGCAATAGGCGTCCATGTCGGCCGCCTTCTTGAATGGGTAGAACCTGCGCTTGAAATAGGTCCGGGCTCTCTCTTTGCGATCGGACGACATCTTCTGCCTGCTCCCAAGTTTTGTCCCCTCCCTCTCGTCGGGTTCTGTATCCATCTCGGAGGACGAAGGACCGACCGCGGCGGGAAAAAAGCCTGAAAAGACGACTTATGTGAGCCGCTCTCAGAAAAGATCCGACACAACTCTTCAATCTCACCAATCCGGTCTTTCTGCTTCTGACGTCTGGCACTCAGAGCTCCCGCCGCGATCGCGGCGTGGGCTGCCGTCGCCATGGATGTAAGGTGAACGGAGACGAAGTCAGACGCCGTCGAGACCTTCGAGACGCCGGAGAAACATCTTCAGCCACAAAAAACGTTCATCTAATTTTTCGCAGTTTCCCACCTTGTAACATCGTTCGGCGGGAACGAATCTGCAACAGCAGAGGGCGGCAGCACCAACAATCCGGCCGCGGCGCTCAGCAGCCGCTAGAACGCCGAGCAGCCCAGCTACAACAGCTTGGGAGGAGGCACGGAACATTTTAACCCAACGCAACCTTTCAACAACAAAGCTCCAAGGGCACGCTCAATGTGCATTAGGGTGATCCCTTCACCGGAAGGTGGAGCTCAATTTCCATTATCCACCTATCTGAAACCACGTGTATGTATGCGATAAAGGCAATACTATATTCTCAGCTACATTACTCGTGGAACATTGGGTACACGTACATGTACGTACAGAACATGGTCATCCCACTTTCTTCCTAGGAATCGAAAACATCAATCACAGCAAAGTTACTAATCATAGAAGTTTGGCACGAGATCAGGTGGACGCGGTAAATTCACGTTCACGCGTCTAGTTCTGATCTTGTGCCTATAGCTGTACTCCCTGAGGTATTCTTTGAGTGTCTTGGGCAGGGGGAGGCTGCTGACGCCACTGAAGGTGCACACGTCGCACACGGCGGCTCTGGCCAAGAACTGGAGGGAGAAGCAGTTGCGCCGATTCACGGGATGCAGAAGCATAGGCTCAAAGAACATGCAACTCAGAGGCTCCTGGAAGACAACTTGGTCACGTTAGTATTGGCATGCGTGTGGAGACAATGCTTTGTTCTTGCCTGGTAATACTTCAAAAGTCCCCTGATACTTCTCGAGGAATGGACGCCAGGGTCATGGCAGTCGAAGCTGAACAGGTTCCTGTTCTCTTCAATGCGCGCGTGCAGCGAGCGATTGTAACGGCGGAAACTGACAGAGAATACGAACTCGTCCTGTGCGGAGTCACGAAGCAAAAAGCTCCCCTCCGGCTTGTCCACCAGAAGTGCCTCCGCCTCGTAGCGGTTGATCTTGCCCCAGTAGAACGGGCAGTTCATGATCTCTGTCATGTTTGGGATGAAATGGTTGGTGTAGTCCACTTGTGTGAAGACGGACGGAGGATCACTAGACAAGGACGGATCCTCCACTTCCACCTCCATCTCCACGGACGACGGCGGCTGACACGATGAGGCGGCGGCGGAGGAAAACGCCGAGAGGCCAAGGCACACGCACTGCGGCGGTCTCGACCCTGCGGCTGCGGCGGTCGCAGGCGAGTAGCTGGTGCGGCGCCATGGAGGGAAGCAGCACACTAGAGGACCGCAACCGTCAGTCTCCTCGTCGTCCATGGCTGGTGGTTGCACTCTTTGGACTCCTTTTCCCTCACCCTCCATAGTACGTGCAGCAGGCGCACAGCAGCTCAATCATAGCTATATAAGCAGCTGTTCTGACATTGACTTGGGCCGACTGGGCAGAGCAACGTAGGCAGCAGCGTGGCCCTTTCACTCCGAGCAGTAAGGAGTTAGCCCAGGACAGCCAACACTGCATGAAGCTTGTGGTAATTGCAGGCCTGAATGCAAAAGTTACTCACCCTCATCCACCAAAGGTGTCCCTGTGGTGCCAAATGGTACTGCTGGTCAGGGAACTTCTGTAGCCGTGGGTGTTGGTCTGACTGAGCTACCCTTGAAGCATTTCTTCTATTTAGGGGTATGCCGGGCAAGAAAGCATAAAAAACTTGTTTGATTTGTGCGTCAGGTTTTTAACTTTACCTAGTGAAGTAGTGTTTAATCCCCATAGACCTTCAGGTGAGGTTAAGTGATATTTTCTCGGCCTACTAAATTGAAGGCAGTTCCTTCCTCAACTGCCGCCTATAACTACTCAATGGAGTTGGATTGCTTTCTTGCCCTGTTCAGCTTAGTGCAGTTTAAGCAGTTGTGACCCATACCAGGGTAGGAATGCAGAAGAAATCAGATCGGTATACCTGTTTTGATATGCAAGCCTTGAATGATGGTGGTCTTTGCTGTTTTTTTACTAACAAATTTGCAGAATTTTCCAATGTAGAGGGCTCTCTGTCCCCTCGATCTCCCATGGGGGCAGCCCCCTACACTCAGGTCCGGGGTAGTGATGGGGAGACTCCGAGTCGGAGCTGACTCCCAAGGTTTGCTATTTGGGGACACTTCTAAAGAGTCGGCTCCTCAACAGAAAGAGTCTTTTGAGAATCGGCCATTAACAAGGAAGGGGAAGTAGGAGCTAGTCAGGTTTTAGCAATTGCTATTATGAACTCTAGACATTGTAATGTGAATTTTGTCTGCTTCCTTGTGCTTGAGATCTTCACCTTACATAGAACTATACAGCAAAAAGGAGAGAAAAAATTCCTATAAGGACCGTCCTGCCCTGGGCCAGAACATAAGCCCTAAAGCCATCTATGACTTTGGCTCTCTGAAATGCTTTCTGAGAGTCAGAGTCGACTCTGAGTCAGCTCTTTGAGTTGACATGGGAATTCCAGCCGACTCTGAGTCGGCTCTCCAGATATTTGGATTTTCCCCATCACTAGTGTAACATTGTCATAGCAGTTGCAGGAGGTTCCTGGCTCCCAGGGCTGGCTCGATGGTGTGTTCCTTCTTTGGAGGTACACCTTGGTGTCAGACTCAAAGTCAACTCATGGTCAGCAACTTCTTCCTGATCATCTATTGCTGTTGCTGCTCTGGTCTTTCATCACATGAAAGTTGCTGCAACTTCTCACAGCCTGTCATTGCTGCACAGAAGTTGCTGCATCCTTTTGCAGCCTCTCATTGTTGGATGGAAGTTGTTACAAAGCAGGGGTGTACCATACTTGCTGTCTTGCCAGTTGAGATGGCTGAGAATAAGCAGGGGTCTTGCTTTTGCTTGCGTGGGTAGAGGTCTGCGCATGCCTTCATTTTTTGCCATGTTGATGAGCAATGATGCAATGAGATGTGTGATCATGCAGGCCGATGCACAGTGCTAAACTTTGGAGTTGAATAGTCTAATTTGATGTCCAGTCCCCATTTTGATGCACAGTCTGGAGAAAGGCATCTCTACTATTCATTTTGATCAACTAACCAGTCGTACCATAAATATGGTGCCTTTTAAATTTCTTACATTTCTCCAATGTTTTCCCGTGAAAGAAAATTGGGGCGTTCACGTCAGTTGCAGGCACGAGCCCCAATTTTCAATGTACTCTAAAGCTGCATTTTTCACACTTTGTCCCCCCCGGACTCCGGGGGGCTTCTCCCCTCCCCAGGAGACCGGAAAATGGTCTGCTTACGTATTGGCATGTCAAACTCAAACACGCTTATAAGGAAGCCGGGGACGTTTCTTCAAGACTATGTTGGAAGATGCGGGTGCAAGCTTAAAACACAGTACCCAGAAGCGACCTTTGATACTCTTGTTTATTCCTTGTTGAGGTTGTAACTGGGCGAGGAGAGCCGGCTACCAAAGAACAACGTCTTGTCAATGCTCATGAAAGAGTGAAAGATTTCTACAGTGACGAGAGTTCCTTTATGATGGAAGTTGCGACCACGTCGTTGCATGATCCACTGCTCTCTGACCATGAAAGTTCGTCTGTATGAGCGTACGGTCAATCAGTGGGACCAGCGAACACGAAACGCAAACAATTTTTGCCAGAGAGTCTGGTAAACCCTGCTCTGCTCTGTCCTGCACTCGTCATTGATGTAACACCAAACGTAATCTTATTACACCGATGGCTCTCGTACTCCAACAAAATTAGACTTATGTGCACAGCAGTAGTAAGTTATGGTTTTTGTTCCTACGAACGTCATGCTGATGCTGGAATCTACGCGACAGGTTGCCAGTGAAGATTACATTAGGACAGTGCTGGCGATGATACTTTTGAGGGTTGAGCCATCACAACAGAGGAGGATGGGAAGCAAAGTAATTTCAGCAAAAATGGGCGCTTTGGCATCACAGACATGAAGATTTTTTGCCATGTCCGTGTCTGTGAGCTCGTACTTGCGCTCATTTGGGCGCTGAAAAAAACCAGCCTATTGATGTTTATTACATTGTCACTCATGCAAAGGAGTAAGTGTAAGAAGAGCCTGACGTTACTTTTGCTGTTTCGACACTGGACTTTATGGAGCAGATGACCCTCCCGTCTATTGGTTTGTGCTCACCCTAGGGTAGGTTGACGATTGGAACAAGTGTCTGGGATAGGTGATCTTCAGTGTGCGCATAAACGTATGAGATGTAAGTTGTATTCTTTATTTGTGCACACTGTACAGTGTACACATCCAATGCATGACACCAATAAATGCGCGTGCACGAACAGGGCATGGTTGCATAGATAACTTAAGACTGCTGTCACACGTGCGGTTTTTACTTATGACAATGCGTAATACTTTGGGATAGAGGCATTTTCACCTAAAATCACTAACCACGGAAAACGGATAGGTAAAAAAATCCTCCGCCCTTAAATATTACGCATCGTCATCAGTAATGAAAAACCCTCATGTGTGACTGCACCCTAAGCATCTTGCTCATCATAAGACCAAATAAGAGACCACCACATCGTTCTACGTATTGAGGGGTCACCACAACAGCTGTGTCACGGCTTCGTTCCCCGTCTCCCTCCTCTTCATGTCCTTTGGCCTTATCCCATCATTGTAGCAATCTGGCCCTTTATAGTGGAGGTAATGAAAAGTATCTGCTGCGGCCTTGTCTCTCTGACTCTTCTTCTTTTCTGGGCTTCCTCCTTTTCACGGTCTTAATCCTCCTCCTCTTGGGCACCAGCCTCTTGGGAGACCAGTTCAGGGCGTTGGCCAAATCTTCTTCTTCCCCATGTCGATCTACCAGGCCTGATGTCTCGGTTTGGTAATTATCCTCAAGGGCTGCGTGAGAGGGTACTTGGAATCCAAGGACTGCAGGATCATTCCTGTCCTCTTCATAATACTCAGGTTCGAGGTCCTCTTGATTGTCACCTCTTCGTTCTTCCTCATTGTAAGGAACATATCTTGTCTCCATGTTTCTTAGACGCTCTTCATTGTCCGAATCGTCAGAAGGCTGATATGAAGAGTCACTGTCTGTTGGTGTCAACCCCTTTGTTCGATCAATCTCAGACTCCACCCGCTGTTCAATCTTTGAGAAGAAATCGTCGAATCTTGGAATGTTTCGTGTCGGGTGCACTGGAGAGATCTTGTTGAATCTGTTGGTCTCTGTTTGCCTGGGAGGAACAATGTAACTGAAATGAACGTTGCGCGGAGGCATCGGCGCACGATTCATTGATCCTCTGTAGAGACTGCCAGGACCATCTCTGACGGTCTCTTCTCTCTTCTGTTGTTCCTCATGTCCCTCTTGTGGCATCTCATGATTGTGTTCTTCTTCCCATTCTCTTTCCTTCTCCCGTGACTCGAGATAGGTGTCAACGTCTCCTTGAAAATAGGGTCTCCTTTCCTTATGGTAAGGAGGTGGAATCTCCGCTGGAGGGAGTTCCCTATACCTTGGTTGGTACGCATCGTTCTCATTGTTATGCTCGTTAGGTATCTCTTCCCGATCTCTTTCTCTATCATCAGGATTGTGAACAACTCCACCATCTTCTTCAACCGGCTGTTTACCAGATTGGTCGTTGGTTCCTTCAGGAGGATTATTATAATTTTCTGAGTTGTGTGACAGCGTTACTATGTCATCATTGATATTTTTCTGCAGACTATCAAAGTAGTCCTCCCAGATGTTATCCTCCTCATACGCATTCTCGTCGTCTGTGTCTTCTGGGTTGTGGCTAATAGCTTGGCGTGCTTTCGGGCGCTTCTCTACATCAGTGTCCTCCAAGTCATCGTAGGTATAATCCTCAGGATAATCTTCCGGGTACACAGGGTGCTCTCTTTCTTCCGGTTCCCACCCGTCGCTCTCCGCTTCGTGTTTTTGTATTAGTTCCTGTGGATCAACGTGATTGTGATCATGATCGTTGCCATGATGGTGGTTGGGGTCGTCACTATGATCGTTACCATGATCGCGATTGGGGCCGTGATTGTGATCGTGATCATGATCGTGGTTGGGGCCGTGATTATGATCGTGATCATGATCGTGGTTGGGGCTATGATCGTGATCATGATCGTGGTTGGGGCTATGATCGTGATCGTGGTTGGGGCCGTGATCATGATCGTGTTTTCCGGAGTTGTCTTTGACCCGTTTTGCTTCATAGTAATCTTCATGTTTGTTCTGATCTAAGTCACGGTATCTCTCTCTAGGATCATCTAAGCTCTCATAAATGTCAGAATCTGTTGGTCGATCTTGGAATTCTTCTCTATAAAATGAATTAGGAGCAAGATTGGAATAGGAATCGGATGGATTAAGTTTATCGAAGAACCGTTGGGGCTTGGGAAATCTTTGGTTATAAGACAGGAAGCCATGGTGTAGCTCTCGGAATTCTTCAAGGTCCGGAGTGCTGTCGATGTTGTGCCTTAAACTTTCACGCTTCGGGCCTGCAGTTCGAAACGTAGTCTTGGGCAAAGGAGGCGAAAAGTGACGATATCTTGGCCTTCCGTGTCCAAAATCACTGATGGGAGGGCGTCTTTTGAACTCATTGAGCTGAGCTTCAGGACCTCCAGAAAACATGCTGGGTACTTCCGGTCGACGAGGACTGTTGGATGCTTCATGCGGGAACGACTGCTGATAAGTGGGCGGAGGTCGATAGTGATCTCTTCCAAACGGCTGCCTGTTGGTGGTGCTTGGCAAAAGGGGGTTTGGACCACGCTCTCTGTATCCCTCCTCCTTGTGTCTCTGTACCTTAGCGTAACCGTCAGATTGAGGCGCATTTTGGGTGGGCTTGACATTGTAGTGGCGTATGCCTGGATAAGCTACTGGTTTTTTAATAGAATTTCTATCTTGATTTGGTCGATAGAATTCGTTCGTGTTTTCTCTGAAGTCTTGTCTATAATGTGATGGCGGATATGGAGGTCTTGCTCTCAACCCAGCAGGCCTACCAGATTCCTTTCCTGCTGGAAGTGGGGTCAATACTTGCTTTTCCTTTATTAGAGCTGGATCATTGTAATCCACGTAGTCATCATATTCTGTTTCTGAGAGCTCATCAGCAAACGGAGTTTCTTGATACCGGTTCGCCACATTTTCGCGCTCTCCAGCATGCTCTTCGCTGAACTCTCTCAAGAAAGTCTCATCGTCAAAGAAACCCTCGTCAATTTCAGCCAATGAAGGTTCATCCGCAACAGATCCCTTGCCTGGCTCAGACTGTAGTTGGTGGCCCAAATGAGAGACATCCAGTGATCTTAATCTGGAGGAGGGATCTCTGGCCTCGTTGGATCTCTTGAGAAGTCTTTGGAGGTTCGCTTTTACATATTCACTAGATGGTTCCACTGGCTTCCAAGGAGTTCTGTCATAGTAAATGTTCATTGGAAATCCGCCATACCGGCTTTCAGACATGTGGTACGGACTGTTGTCATTCGTGGTCTCTTCTTTAACAGACGAAGTAAAACCAAAGACTTTTGGATCTTCCCTTGGGATTGCAGAAGCAGTTGCTTTCAGACTGCCCGCATCAACATGTCTGTTCTTTGCACGAAGTTGTTCATATAGACGTCTTGCGTGATCCCTCCGAGACTTCATCAAAAAGGGAGAGTCGTTACTCTCCATGGTCAGAAAGTCGAAGTCATTATTGCCAATCATAGTTTCTGGATTACTTTTCCGTGGTATCTTGGGGAGAAGGACCGGTTGTGCAGTATTTTCCCTTCCAACTACACTTTGAACGTCTTTGGAAGTCAAGTCTCTTCTATTCTGCTCCAGCTGCTTTAACTGCCTCAGGTGCTCCGGCAGTCTCACTGGCATCATGTCCTTCCTTTGTCTTGTCACCAAAGGACTTCCCCATATGCGCAAAATCGAACCGGACGGATGCAAATCGGGTATAGTTATCTGGTTGGCCTCTTGTTCTGCGTCATCTGACGCGTCCTGACTGCTGTCTGTCTTCTCGACAAGGACATCGTGTCCGGTGTAATAACTCTGGAAAGAAAAGAAGGAAATAAAGAAATCAGGCTAAGAATAACGGGGTAGCTCTAGAACTGCTATTCTGTTGATATAACAGAGGCTCAGTGAGGCTGCCGTTAGCGAAACTGTCAAACTCCTGCGCCCGTTGGACGGCTGGATTTGACCTTGCGCTCACTTGCAGGGCTTGCGTAAGTAATGGCCACAGGTATGACTTGACTCCATGCGCTGTCCTGAAGTATGTTGAGGAGGAGTTTTGGTGTGAAATGTGTAGATGCGATACTAGGGGACAATATTGAGTACAAAGGATCAATGCTGAGGCTGCCCATTTTGGTGCTTATAATGCTCAAAAGGAAGCAAACTGGCGAGGGAGGCACACTGAAGAGACTTGATATTTGGCTTTTTGAGGGAGTTAAAGTGGATTAAATTGGCTGAAAATTTTCCTTGGGGAATTCTTGCCCCCCTTCCCGGCCCCCCATTTCCAGTGTTCCGATTGAGTGTTGCAAAGAAGGACCTGACTTGGTATCCCATGTCAGGTCCTTTTTTTGTCTGTGCGGTGAGGAAAGTGTCACCCTGTTGCTGTCTTTTCGTCACTTCGCTGTACCCAGCAACCTCTCAACCCGAACATGGGTTGTGGCATGCTTGGGCACGGTACCGGAGGGCCCGCAGAGTGAATCCCCTTGGAAACAGGGAGGGAGCCGGGGGGAGAAGATTCCCCCAAGAAAGTTTCAGCCAATTTCATCAAATTTAGCGATTAAAAATAATTAAAAATAATTAGCGACTCCCCATCAACACGCTTCAGAACAGCGCATGAAATTAAGGCATACCTGTAGCAATTACTTACGACGAGCACTATATCTGCTATATTCGCCGAAAGAACCTATCAAAAGAACCTTTGATGACGTACAAAGGAGTTCCACAGTAGCTGAAGCTTCTTCCACTGAAGCATCTTGGTCCTATCGAATATCTACCAACGAACAAGTCTCCTTCCATTATTAAGGTATGCTACGTACATAGTGCGTGCATGCACCATGCTACGTACATGCACCGGACTCTGCCGTTCTTTTATAGTGAACACGCGCTGTGGAGGTAGAATTACCATAATTTGGTTCTCGTGTGGTCCAGCGTTGATGTCGCCAAGTTTCACTTGGTGTAGTTTCGTGGCTGTCGCCGAAGAAGCCCCCCAATCTGACCAGAGCACAAAGAAGGAGCTAATAGCGAAAACTCCTCCTAGCGTCATCGTCCCCGCACGTCGCATTTTAGGAATTAAATGCCAATATGAAATAGCCACTTGTGTCTGCCTACTGCAGAGGTTTGGACCTCTTGGAACGAGATTTCTCACTGCGTGGTTCACTTCTTTGCATCAGTTGGGGGAGGCCAGTTTGTGGGCCACGGCTTCACCCGGCTCCACTTTCATCTGGATGACTTCTCACAATCCCAATTTTCACCTTCAGTTTCACAAGAGGAGCAAGAAGGCCGGGTTTGCTAATAGTGTGTTTATTACTCCAGGAGATGTCAATGCTCTCAGTGTCGTCGAGCAACTGAGAGTTTCTAACAAGGAGAAAATCCGTGTATGTGTGCGAGGTGGAGAAAAATGACTTGCGAGCACAAAAAAGAGAAAAGCGAGTGAGGGCATGCCAGCTTAGTCAACTGACTCTCAACCTCTGTAAGTGTGTCCCTCATGTAATGCTCACACTCCAGCACAAACAAGTGTGCACAGACTCTGCGCATGTAAGTGTAAGCAGGCGCTGAGCTGGGCCTTCGGATGTGAATGTTACACTGTCAAGAAAGTATATCATTCAAAGCTTCCTCTAAGTTAAGTCTGGGAAAAGTCTCGCTTTAACGACACTTTTGCTGCTTAGGAACATTTTACTCTGCTTCAGTAGAAGTGTTGACAATTCGTCTCGATCGAACGGGGTTTGCTGGTGGCTGAATATGTGGTCATGACTTTACCGAAGGGTAGACGTCAGTTTGACCACAAGCTAAACAAATCGTGCCAATGTCATAAGAGAGCATGAAGAAGCAGACCAAGATATTCGTACAGAAGGTTCTACGTTTAGTGCAGCAGAGCGTGTCAGTTCACTTGATGAAGCAGGCCCAACACAAGGGCAATCGAAAACGGCATCGCGAAAGAAAGAGAGGGTTAATTGCAATGCAAATCGTCCAGTCAGCCACAACAACAGGCTAACTGGAGCCTTCACCTTTTTGTTGCCTTTCACGTGATGCGTGACCTATCTCAGTCTTGGGATGGCGACGACTGAACAACCTTGAGAGTCAAATGGAACTGCAGAAAAACTGCAGTCGACGAAAACTTACGCGTAAGAGGTACTTTTTCCACACATGCAGGTCGCTGACAATGTTCTTATCTCAAGGACTTTAAGCTTAAAGTTGCAATCGTCCAAAGGACAGACGCAAGCACTTGAGAGTCAGGCTAACAGTGAAAAAGTAATTGACTTGAGTGGGGAGTGCGGTAAAAAATGATGACGATGAGTACAGTAAACGCCCGTTAACAGAGAATGGGTCAAAAGAGAAATACGTTTTTAAGAGGAATAAAGTGAAACTTGGGATGCTTTTACTGCACGATAATCCTCCGCTTCATGCAGGGTCACTCCTCGTTTTATAGAACAAGTTAAGTTTGGTTAAAGTGGCAAATTTCAACAGACGGTTGAGAACCAGTGTATAGTTCAATATAATAATATGATATCTGTCGTTTCGAAAGGCTGTAACTTCTATTTTGCAAAGCCGACGAAATTGCAACGTGAAGGCGATACATTTTTGAACGGTTCTAAGAAACAGTCAATAATTGACAAGTTTACTTCCCAAAGAATGAAAGTGGACTATGCACAGTGTTGTTGCTTCTGCCTAGAACCAAATTCATCCACTTGTCTTTGGCACATCGGTCTGTGTTCTTCTTTTAGTGCAGAGTGTACTTGACACCAGAGTACAACAAAGTGTGCTTTGTGGAGTTATCAGAGCACTCCACCTGCTGGAGCAAATCTAAAGATCCTGCATTAACGTGTGTTCACTGTGCAGCAGAACACAGCAACGTGGATCACCTAGTGATTCTTCCGTCTGATCTGCTTAGAAGGGACACTGTATAGCTCAAAATGATGGTACCAGGCATGGTCATCACGGGAATGTCCACGCGTAAGCTCGAAGAAGTTCCCCCTCAGCGCCGGAGTTGGAGAACACTGAAAAAAAAAACAAGTCAATTTTGCACCGACAGAATTATTTTGGTCTATTCCTCAACGCACAATGTTTTTGGTAGGCAGATGCGGTAATCTTAGATATTTCCATTTTTTTATGTCATGTTATTTTGTTTAGGTCGCTATAAGCGGGTTGCACTGCATTATCCGGGTCCACAAGACCTAGATGGACGCACAAACATAATATGATTGTACCAATCGATTAAAAGAGGAATTCGAAGTCATTGAAGGAACGAACAAAGAGACAAAAAAATTTTGACGACAGAGCGACCAACGGTGACGGGAGCGTCGAGACGTCGGACATCAGCAGCATCCTGCGTCGCATCACCAAGATCGTTCCGGAGCACGAGGCAAGTCACTAAGTCACGAGGGATCGACATGGCTAAGGTCATCTACCGCTCGTGCAGAATATTCGGTCAATTGGTCACATACGATGTTCCAAATCTATCGGGAAAGCAGAATGGATAACAAATGATGACGAGCATCTCATGCTTCGCGACAGCGAGCTCAACACGCGCTTCAAGCTCAACACGCGCTTCAAGCTCAACACGCGCTTCAAGCTCAACACGCGCTTCAAGCTCAACACGCGCTTCAAGCTCAACACGCGCTT
>JAAUXU010027506.1_pt1 | contig 36327 bp, 33 predicted proteins | sample 7278151 | NCBI WGS metagenome assembly JAAUXU01 (sample SAMN14350113, study PRJNA611818) | marine sediment metagenome | isolation source: surface marine sediment (1.8m) | place: French Polynesia: Moorea | collected 2018-08 | reverse complement strand
CTTGGGGATGAATCCCCCTGGAAAATGTCTGCCTTTGGGTCCAGACTGTTCCATGAAAATTTCAGCCAATTTTGTTCACTTTTACCCCCTCAAAATGTCATATTTCTGTTCTGTTTGGCGTGGCCCCCTCTCCAGGGGCCTTCCTTTTGAGCACTCTAGCTCTGAAATGGGCAGCTCCAACATTGACCTGTGTACTCAACATTATGTCCCAGTATCACATCTACACATTCCACAACCAAATTCTACTTCAACACGTCTCAGTACAGCATAGGAGGTGCTGTCATGCCTGATGCAGTTACTTACCAGGTTCGATGAAAATATCTGTACACTTTGGACTTTAAACTTTAACCAGATGTAGTTCAGCAATCACTTGTACAATTTTAACCAATTTTTTTTGACAATCTAATGTTAGGTTTCTTAATCATCAATGTAATTTTCTTTTGCGTGAATAATAGCCTCCAGGTGGCCTCTGAAGGCCCTGCACCTGTTGATGATGCTCTTGGGGGACATGCCATCCCACTGCTCATTCACCGAGGTCTTGAGGGCATCAATATTGGGGTGGCGAACAGTACAGGCCCTGGTCTCAATTTGCCCCCAGAAAGTAAAGTCCAGGGGGTTGGCATCAGGGGAGTGTGGAGGCCAGAACTCCTTGGGCCAGAATGGGATGTTGGCCTCCAACCACTTCTGGGTCTTCTTGGAGGTGTGGGCGGGGGTGCCATCTTGCTGGAAGACCATGTTCATGTCTGGGTAGTTGTCCCTCACCCACGGGAGGCAGTTGTCCTCCAAGACCTTGATGCAACCTGCCCCAGTGAGCCTGTACCCAGTGGGGAACCAGTGGAGTGGCGGGGCCTTTCCATCAGAGGCCACAAACCCCAGGGACGTGATGCTGGCAGGGTGCTTGGTGGTGGTCAGGGTGCGGACAGCCTCATCCACATCACCAAAGCTCAAGTAGCAGTCATTCTGGCGGTTCTGCACGGGGTTGACCATCCATGTTTTTTCATCACTGAAAATGATGACCCGGCCAGCTTTTGCATGCTTGAGATCATGCAAAAGAGTCTTGCAACAGTGGGGATGTTTCTCTTTCATGGCCTCTGTCAAGAGGGGCCTCTCCATCCTCACAAGACTCTTTCCCCAGCCTTTTTCACTGTCCTCCTGATCGTCGTCTCTGAGACCTCCAAGTCCCTCGCATGTGCCGCCATCGTCTTCAGGGGTGTGGCCTCTGCCATCTCCTTGAACTTCGCTGTGTAGCACCAGTACTTGTCAGTAGCTTTCTATGGCTAGAGAAGGAGTCAGTTGAAGTGGACAGTGAACTGGACAAACCTGGCAAGCCGAATGGGGGCTTGGCCTGTTGACTGATGGCCTGCTGCCATCACTGTCACAAGCTGGGGAGAGGAGAGTGTCCAGATCAGCCAGTTCCATGGACAGCGTGAAGTACTCGGTGGACAAGGAGAGAGACAGACGGAAATAACGATTTATAGAATTCTCCCGAGCAAAGCTGGGTGCAGGTTCAGCTAGTATCAAAATAAGGCAAGACATACAGTCCGGATTTATGCCAGTAGGCCGTTACGTAGTCCCAAATTTTCTTTTTGCATATTCCAACTTTTGCGACATCTCATTTTATGTTTTTTTGTGTCTCAATTCCACGGTATTCCAGTATTTTCGGACAAGGCTGACTGCAAGAAGTCCCCAGGGTCTCCCGCATTGAACCAACGAATTAAACGCATACTCATGAGAGCACCTTTGACGCACAGTCCACTCCTATTGATCGCACCACCAACATCGCCAAGGACTCCAGAGTCCTCTCAAATACTATCTCCAAAGCCAGGAAAGTCTACGAGGCCCAGGAGACCGCATACTATGCGTTCAAGAGTGGTATAGGCCTAGGTCTGTCTGCTGAGGCCTTGAAGGATGATTTGGCGATTACGCCGTGGTATCGGTCAGGGCCCTGTCTGGGAAGCACACGGAGCCGGAAACGACCATGGAGAAGGTCATCCGACTTGGGCCTGAACGGCCTCGCCCAAGTCCCATGCCGCATGTTGGCCGCGGCCCAGAGGGAGGACAGGCACCAAAAGGATACTCATCCGCTCTTCAAGAAGGTTATCGTCTTTAGTGACATGCTCAGAAGTACCACAAGGGGAGGAACAGCAGGCTGATTGCCAGGCCTGCCAAAGACTGCGGGTATGCCCAAGAGGTCCCTGTGGTCTGTGCCAATTCCCTGAGAAGGCCATGACTTTTGGCTATGAGGGCAATGAAGATCCGGCCTATCTGGATCGTTGAGGTTGATCTGTGGTACAATAGACACAGCAAAGGACAAGATCATGCAGGCCATGGTTGCCGTCCGCACCCATGACAGGGTTTTCGGCATCAAGAACTGGCCTAGATGCATGACAGCACCAGGTGTCGCACTGCCAATAGCATCCCGAGCTACATCCACAAGCACCCCCCTTACACTCCCTCCGTTCTGAAATGCGTGTCCGATTTGACATTTTCGGGTGGATTATTGCACCATGCTCAAAATATTGGCATGTGAATGGCTGAAAGTAACCTGATGGTTGACCTTTTCCTCGTTTTTCCTTAACTCAGATCAATGTCTCTTATACTGTAACTAGCCACACAGTAAATTGATCATTTCTGACCGCTGGAAGGAATCCATCACGTGGTGCGATCAAAATACCAAGTTAAGGAACCTGAAATCTTACCAGGATGCGCATTCAACAACAGGAGGCCAAATCTTACAGATGATGAGCAAAATGCAGTCCTGCAATTTCCAGCAACAGTTAAGCAATTCAGGCCAATTCCTAAAATGGTTCACCCTCAGTGACAATTGCAACAAAGAAACGGGAAAAAATGATTGAAACACTGATAATGGGTGACTTCTTGTGATTTTTTTGCAATTAACATATCGGAAACTTATTTTGAAACGGAGGGAGTATTTTTGCCTATTTTCAGAGTGGCCTCATTATTGTGCATCCCCCGTCGTCCCGTCTCAGGACTGAACCCTTCATCAGTGAAATTTTGAAATGTAGCTGATCTTGTGTGAATTATGTGAATTTTGATTAGAATTGACAGTATTTTGACAGGAAAAAGATTCTTGGTGAGCATTTAAATTGGTGTCCCTCAGTGCTGTGATGGAAGAAGCAGTTGTTTTAAGGCAGCATCCAAAAAGATGGAGATGAAGTCCTCACCCAAGATGCTGAGGACGGGAAGGAATAATGAGCAGCAAGAAATATTTTCCTTCTTGCAACTTTCAGCCTCGGCAGCAATAAATATTCATTAATAAAACTCTGGTGATGTGACTCACTATCAGTCACAGCAGTGTCAAGTTGCTTCTAATTGCAAGAGGAAGCACTAATCTCCCTTGAAAGCAACTCAGCGTAGGATTTTAAGAGAAGACCTTCTTACTTACGAGTGACTTTCAGCAATGTGACTCCGCTGAAGCCGGCTTAGAGCCATAATTTCGGAGTCGGTTCACGTAAACCTTAGGCAGTCCCCACATGGCAGCAACAAATTTTGACGCATCAAAAAGTTATCTGCGTCACAATGTCTCAGCACCAACAATCTCATTGGTTGTGCAAAATCACCTGTGAATTGCTTTAAAATGCTTAAGGGTGAGTTTCGCTCTAGAGGACGGCTCGAAACATTCAATGGGTGGCCCCGCACGCGCTCAAGGTGGCCTGACCCAAGTTTAAATCTAACCAGGGACCCCTGAACACCAGGACTTGCCACGGATCAGAGTGGACCGAACGGGTTCTCAGATAGCTTCTTGCCACCCATGTCAAATACTGGTACGTGATCCATCAACCAACAGTACTCGGCAACTCTAGCCTGGTCCGCTCGCTTGTCCGCGTCAAGTCCGCATGCCAGAGGTCCCTGGTGTACCAAAATCTAAACCTGAGACATCTTGGACGTCTGCGGCAGCAGCAGCACCGAGAACCATCTATTCACTTGGCTCATATTCTTCATATTTGAATCCCATGGACTTTGCTACGCAAAGAGGAAGGGTAGGGCAAAAACCCGCCTCACCTACAGTCAAGAAGCCTTCAAGACTGCGAAGGATGAACTAGACAAAGAAATGATCCATGACTTGCGTGCGACAGCAAAAAAAGAGGTTGGAAGACCCAAGGAGTCTGTTACGAATAAAGGGGTATGTAAAACTTCCTACTGGCTCCCAACATGCCGAAATTGCCATCGTGAGACGAATTCTTTCAGAGCTACAAACGTACATCTGTGTCAGAAGACACATGAGACTCCCTGTATACGTGAAAGATAAAGTCAAGTGAGTTTCGCCACGTAAATCATAGGTATTTTGTTGGAGGTCACTTAGAAGGGGTTTTCCCGCAAAAACCGACTTTTTTGTCCAGGAATTTCGATTGGAAAAAGACTTCACAGTCGTCATTTTCTTACAAGCAATTTGGGAAACATCCGTAGCTTCTGCAGTAGTGACACTGGAAGTGCAAATTTAATGTGGAACAGAACTGTCGTGGAGTAAAGCTTGCAAATTTTCACGAGGAACAGTTTTTTAAGCCTGCAATTTTGGGGATCTTTAAAAAACTTGTTCAGAGAAAGAGTCATTCCCAAAAGAAAATGTGTCAAAGAATAAATAAAGTTTTATAATGAAGATAAATTTCAATTGTTCTGCTGCTTGATTCATCGTGACCCGAAACTAAAGCCTCTATTGCTCAATTGCTGAGCAGTTCTGCTTTAAAAAGTCTCTTTCAGGTCATTCGAAATCGGACAAGTGAAGCAGGACGACAACCTTGACCAGCAGAGTGCCGATCCTGAGCAAAACAACAGACTCGTGCTTCTTCTCTACAGTTCTGCAGACTCTTACACTTCGACATCGCCCACAAGGCCGACGTCACTGGCAAGGCTAACATTGCCCACAAGACTGACATCGTCTGGAAGGCCGACTTTGTTAATCTATGAAGCCATGTGTGCATCTGTCTGTCAGGCCATGGGCGCCCCAACCGCTACACTGATCGTCACCAAACTTGGTCAGCAGATGCTACTCCTCAAGAGCTCACAAGCAATCGCATAGCACTTTACGTTTGAGGCCGTCTCGATGCCAAAATCGAGGTCAAAAGTTGCATTTATTACACAAGTCATAGATAGCCATGCCCATAGGAATAGCTGAGTCTATTGGGAATAGCTGTGCAATATCAGTATTCATCAGTAGCGATCTATGGAGAGAGGAGGAGAGATAAGAAGTTAGCTGGAGTGGGCATTAAGTCAGGCTAACCCGGCGAGCCAAACTGCGACTCAACCCCCGAACTGATGGCCCGCTGTCATCACCACACGTAGAGAAGGAGGGTGGAGAAGAGGGTGCAAAGAGTTGCCACCCTTCAGTCAGAAAACATCTCACGCAGAGTTGCAACTTGACTATAAGAAATTCTACAAAGGCAAAACTTGGCAACCCTGGAAAGGAGAGGTGGTGACGGAAGAGAGGGAGGGTGTGAGGAGGGGTGTCCGGATCAGCCAGCTTCAAAAGGAAAAGGAAAACAGATGCTGGCGGGAAGCTTCGAAATTTCGGCTGCAGCTACAAAAGCTTCACCTACAGTTACATCTACAGCTACGTGGACAGCGCAAAGCGCGTGTGCCAAGACTTTGAGGGCCATCCTAAGCACGTGCGTAGGTGGCAAGTTTGGGGACGACCTGTCCAGGGGTGGGACACAGACAAAGCTCGCTCATGCATACACCCACCCACATGGCAAAGTGGGTCGAGTCCTGTGGTTGTAGCACATACAGCTGTTCACTACGGCTTATGTAGAGCTCTTCTGTTTCTTGAAGAAATGCTGTGCTATTTGTTATGTACATCTAATGATAGTTTACAGCCATCGATATATTGAATATCATATGGATATCGCGATACGTTCGCCTCGATATATCGACTATCCCAGTATCGGTATTTTGGCAACGTCGCACATCACTAGTGCGCGTGTGCGTCAAAAAAAAAGTCTGTTGCCCTTCAGTGTCCATGCTGATCGACCTACACAGAGTGTTGTGGACCTCGACTTTTAGTGACTCTCGCTGCAAATTTCGTCGCTCAACTGGGTCGTGGACTCCAAGAACGGTGACCACCACGTGCTCTAGTCACCCTGCAGGGCCGATTACGAGTAGTCGTACACGAAGGAGAAACTCACCGACCACCTTGAGCGAGTACGTCCTGCAGATCTTGGGCTGCGTAGACACCTGACACTCGAACCTGCCCGCGTCCTCCTTGCTCACGTACTTGATCTTGAGCGTCCAGCGCCCTTGCCTTGACGAGACCAATTCGTACCTGTCCTCGTGTACGAATCGCTCGCGACCGATGTACAATATGTGCGAATCCGAGTTGCGAACCCAAGAAACCTAAATGAACCAGAAAAAAAAGAAAAATTAGAAGAAATGAAATTAAGAATTGATTTTCGGCATTGTGTCGCCCTCCGATGTTATGATGGTGGCAGTGAAGGGTTTCACAATCTTTGTAAAATCGAGGGTTACGTGTCTACATTCTCGTATGAGATATATTTGACTATTTTTAAGAAGTCTGATATTTTGCTCTGTTTTCTTCTTTGAGACATTGGAACTTGACATTGAAGTTGATTGAACAAGTGATCATTCATATTTCACCACGTTCCTCAGAGATGCACCTCAGAGTAACGAAAGTCAGCTTAGCGAAAGTCCATAAAACGAAGGGTATTTTTGCGTCGTGAAATTTCCGTGGACAGAGAAAACTTCGTGAATACCCTTATTTTTAACTAGAATCCGAGTTCGACTGCACTGTCATGCATGGCAACAACGCTGCGACTGTCTTACATTTCACGCAACCTCGATAAGAGAAAGTTCTGCTGCTTTCCTCTCCCGCTATGAAGAGAAATCTCATTTCACCGTAAAAAAATCACGTGTAATCATTAAGGAGGACTTAAGTTCAAATTTGCTTCCTTTTTAGGTGCCTTGGGCCTATAGGCCTACGCCTAGCGAGACAGCTGAGGTAGAGAACTTTTGCGGACTCATCAGTCATTCTAATCTGGTATGTACGCAAAATTAGACCACTTTTTCTCTCCTTCTCTCTCACCGTGGAGTTCCCCAAGTTATGAACTGCGCAGTGGAAGAAGGCGTTGCTGCCCTCCTGCACGATGACCTCGGTGGGGGTGTCTCCGAAGTACGGCCTGAGGAAGGAATCGGACCCGATCTTATCCAGCTTCTTCTCCCCATTTCCGGCGGTGTGGAAGCCAGAAGAGGTTCTGCCTTTGTGAGGCCTAGCAGAGGGCCCGTCTGGAAGACAAAAAGAGCCGATGAAGCAACGGATGATTCTCGGGTAGGGATGATTTTCGCAATGACTCGAGTGGCCATCGCTAGATCGTGATCGTTCCGAAGTAAATAGTGATGGTTTTTGTCATTCAAACGCGAGTTTCTCTTATTTTGAGTTTGTGGACCGGCCGGCCCGGTTCACTAAGTACTGGCCCGTCACATCCCCAAAGTAAGCAAGTGGACGAAATCGAATACCGACTTCTTTCAGAAAAAATAATCGATAACAAGTTTGTTCTTGTGTGTCTCCAGCTGACGTCGATGACAACTGCATTCTAACCTAATAAGGTGTTGGCATAAAACCCTACCTTGTACAACAGTCTTAGATGCACGCACGTAGGCAGGTACTCTCAGTTGCTCTGCCATCTGGCAACTTCTTTTTCTCGTGGCCGGACAACTCCATGAGTAGCTGATACTGAAGTGACCGAGACTGAGGCTCAACCCTTGCCACAAAAGTATGGCAACGCTTGATCAAACCTTCATCAAAGGCTCAATTCAATCTACTACTGAAGTGCAGGTCCCACTTGACTCGTCATGATTTTATGTTCCGTGTGCGGAGCTTGTGCAATGTACATGTCGCCATCAGCCAGACGTAGTTCATCCTACAGCTATAGCACCTCCCCCCCCCTACCCATCCCTGCAGGCTTCATGTATGGGGGCTCGTCTCGACTGGACACTTATGCACTGCATCGAAGCAGACAGTGACTGATCACCTGATCACTTCCTCTCAGGCAATATATTGTGAGTAAGTGACTTTCACTCTCCGCTAACCATCGCTGTTTGACTGATTTGTTCTGCACAAAAAAGGCACCGCCAGCCAGGAAAGCTACAGAAGCTTCAAGGCCAATGACCTTGATGAGCGTTGAATTAAGGGAAACCAACAATCGAAAGTGTTCGATTGACAGGGGCAACAAAGGAGGAGAGGAGAGCTGCTTGAATCTTTAGCTGTTGGAGTTGGACGTGTACACGGCGCACAAGTACGTGTTGAACGGCAGGAACCACCTTAGTGGGGGGCCTATTTGGGTAGGCCGAGTATCATCTGAAAGGACAGTGGGACAACATGTTGAATGCTTAACACAATGGACTTCAAGGCATGGCCAAAGATCGTGATCAAGAATCGAAAAACGAAACAGCTCAAAAGTGTGGATGGGAGTCCCAGATGGACACCTTCTTCACCATGTTGAGCGTGACCCAGGCAATTGTCTTCCAAAGCGTTTTCTGGTTGACGATCGAAATCCTTGCACTCACTTGTCCCGGCTTAGTTTGTTTAGACTCAAACTCTTCTGTTTCTCACTTGCAATAGTGATTTTCAGGCTCTTGCAATCCTGAACCATCCTTCTACCGTCAGACCTCGAAGCTATGATCTTGCTCGGTCAGCGGCAAGCATATAATAAGTTTGAGACGTGACTTTTAGGGAGGATGATGCTTTGTCAGCAACAAAAATTATCATAACTTTGAAATTCGAGAGAGTGTTTGAATTTTCGAAACTCAGCAAGGGAAAAGAGGATAGCGAGACAAGTGTCTGCATCTCGATCAAGAACCCCACTTGGGGAGGGGCCCCTGGCCCCCTGGAGCTAATTCAGCCAATGCAGCCAATACACACTCTGGAGCCAATGGGGCCCCTGTTTGATCCTGACAGGGCAAGTAACACTTAATAACCCGAGGACTGGGCTGAAGGGTTTGCCAGTTTTGTCCTGTAGGTTGAGCAATCCTGCTAATAGTATTTTCGAGTGTTAGCACTTTTACACGCATGAGTAGCCACACTTTCCAGATTGAAATAACGATCCATTGAGAGAAAATCACCTCACTAATGCCGACGAGCCTCTTTGGCTGGGTTAAGCATCTCCTTGAGCTGTTGGCATCGAAGTTTGTCTCACTGAGAGTGCGTGATCGACCGCGGTTTCAGAGATTTCAGAGCTGACACCTTATTTACATTTGAAAGCAAATAACAACCTGGCAACGTTGGACGTAACTGACAATTTTCCAGTGGTCGAGTACTGATTCACAGGGCACCACTCAAGGCAGCCCAGGGGGCAGAAGAGAAAGCCTTGACGTAATAAGAAAATGAAGCACGTGTTGCATGAATTATAAATAGAGCCGGACTTCGCCTAGGCTCTTTTTTTCTCCGATTAGCCTCATTTGTCACGCCTGATGGTGGCGTTAAATGATACAGCTTCTTTACTGTATCATAGATTAGCTTTTTTATATTATTCATAGCTGTCGATTTGGGTCTGGGGAGGAGGAAGGCCACTCTTCCGCCCACTTGTATGGTTGTGGCTCTGCAACTGCAGACGTGACGTTAGTCGCAAAAAAAAACCCACTATGGATTGAAGCTCTGTGATGGGTCAGTGTTACTGGCTGCTATCCCCATTGCACAGTAGAGTCCCCTTAAAGGGACACCCTTGGGACCAGATGGAGCCTTCACAAAAAGTGGGAAATCATTTGGGGGGCCCAAGACAGCACGGGTTTCTATTGATTTCACCTCTCAGTTACGAGAGGACTTGTCAAGCGTGGACGGGCTTACGGAGCTACTTAGGGCCGTTGCAATCACGTGATCAAACGGGTGCAAGCAGTACATCACCCTCACTCCTGTAGAGATATTGTGAGCACCGCTGTCAGCCTCACTGTCAACCTCGCTGTCAGCTTCGCTGTCACTCTCGCTGTCAGCCTCACTGAGCTTGACTACCCGGGCGGATGGACTCCGGGCGTCGATAGTTTGAAAGGGGCAACACCTTTGATGATGTTCTCTGTTTGGACTACTCCGTTTGAAGCCTCAAGACGGCCGCTGAAAGGGGTCAGTTCTCCTAAGACAAAGTCCCTTTAGTTTAGGGACATTGCAAAATTGGCACTTTATGCAGATTCCACTGTAATAGGCGCTAGTTACGAGCTGCCCATTTCGTGGGGTAGGAAAAATATAAAGTGCTGTGTGTGTGTGTGTGTGTAACGCACTCACCACGCGCAAAAACTGGCGAGGCTGGAAATCGGCCGCGAAAATCAGCCGCGCAAAAGCTTGTAATCGGCCCGGCAAAAACTTGAAATCGGCCGCGCGAAAAAAATGGGTCACGTAAGAGCTAGAAGTCGGCCGCGGACAGACAGACCTACTTACACGCGGCCCTCGCGCTTTATATACTAGATTAATATTATTATTATCATCATCATCATTATCACGAGCCGCTTTGCTCGGGTTACATAAGATCAAACTAAAACCTATGAGCTACCTTTAACGCTCCACGTCAGGGTGCGTGCAACACAACTTTTTTCCGTCCACGCACTCCGAGTAGTAGCCCATGCGCACTGAACAAAATCCTCTTTGGTTTGTACAGTGCCTCGCAAGGGGGGGGGGGTTCTTTCTTTTATCACTGGGTGATCCAGGAATGACTTACCCACCTCTCCACCCCAATGTTGCCAAGTTGCTTCTTGTCAAAAAATATTTGTCACACTTTTCTAATGGTTATATCATAATGGCCGATACGAGCCTGGCAACACTGCTTCTTGCTCGTCTCCTTCCTTTCATGTGCCGCTACATATGTAGCAAATCTGTATTTTTGTAAGTGCAACTTAGGACCTCAATTTTGGCCTCAAAATAGCCTCGAAGTCTACCTCCAACAACCCTATTCCTCGGCCCGTGAAAAGTAATGTCTGCTGACCAAGTTCGGGAGTGATCGGTCCAGCAGTGGGCGTGCCAACCCTGTCACAGGCGACAGACGCACAGCGCTTGCTACATACGTAGAGAGAGACATTGTATTACGTGCAGACTGCATTGAACCCGACGAGCAGATTGACTTACCCGATGGACCCATTCCCGAGGGGGGACGGGACTGACCCGCAGGGCGCCTTCCCCACCCCACACTTCTACCTTGTCGATCTAGTTAGTTTGAAGACGAGCGATTTGGACACTTAGGCAGTAACACACAACAAGCAGCAAGCGCACATAATATATGCAAATTGGACCCAATGGGACTGTAAACATTTCACGAGTAACACAGAAGTTCAAGATAACGGAAATCCTCTTTCAAGAGTCTCATTTCATTCACAAAAGAATCGGGACATGGGCGATGTAAATTATGGATACTGTCTTAACGTCCTTAGTGCTCCACAAAAGTACCATGTCAACGTAGTGAATACTTTTTACAACATTGACGAGCCATAAAAAACCAGGCTACGTAAAAAATCAAAGTATTGGGGATTTGAGTGAGAACAAACAGTGCCCAAGAAAACCTGTAAATTTGTTCATAACTTTGGCTGGGATGCTTCAAGTTTCATGAAACATCATGTGTGATCACATGGGGCCAGCTGCATTTAGTCTTAGGCCAGCTTGGACTCTTGTTACAAATATCCCTCAATCAGCTGCAACAAAAAAGGTCAAACATCCGTCTTAAGCAACATTAGCAACGCTTCGTGATGCCTTACAAAAAAGATGGTCTGAAAAACTCTGATGTATGTCTGACCTCTTTTGTTGCAGCTGATAGAGGGATATTTTTTCTGAGTGGCTCGTGTAATTGTCACTCTGACACATATTGCACTACATGAAATTTGAAGTATCTGAGCCAAAACTTTCAACAAATCTTATGTGCTTTGAGCGCCTGTTTGAGCGCATTGCATAAGGTTTGTTCACGTATTGCCTGCCACATTGTGCAGGAGTGTTTAAATATTTTTTAAAAAAAGAAATAACATTCCTTGTCATCCAGTACCAGATGACAGCGGCAGCAAGCAAGAGCTCCATTAGTTGGCAGAGAGGGGACCCAGAAACTGATTATTTCTGTCATCCATTTGACCAGAATGGATTCAAATGGAGCCTTGCAACAAGCATAGCACGCAAAGAGAGATTAAAAAACTGACGTCGTCTAATTACTGTATTTTTGATCTGACATCAAGTCAAGATCATCAGCTAAAATATGATGTGAGATCAATTCATGAAGCACTGTTTTCAAATTTAATCAACAACGACAGCTGACAGTTTGCTTGACCAAATGTGCGATGCCAAATTACAGAGTGCATCACAAGAGTAGCAATCAAATGACCTCACTTTTGAATGTGATTGCACGACGTCTTTGACTTGTCATGAAGCTCCTGTTGTCCTCAGGCTGCCACATGGGCGGCCAACATCAGTTCTTGGCCAGGTCAAAAACCTCATACAATCACTCTCAAAAATTCAGCTAATAAAGTGCTACTTCACTGTGATGCAATATCAACAAAAGTTATTACCCAAGATGCCAATACAGAGTTTGCTCTAGGTGAAGTCACTTCTTTCGGGGGCTTTGTTGGGGCACTATGGTCAGGTGGCCTTTATGACGTTGGTGCGATGTCATCAGACAGGGCGCTTTAGGTTTTATTTTAATCTATTATATTTTATTGAAGATAAAGTACATTTCCTCAGTCATGATCACTCCACTGTGGCTCTTGGTGGACGAGGCCTCCCAAGTCTTTCTTGCCCATATCGACAATTCCTACCTTGACACGTCATTGGATTGATGAGCAGCGTCAGGGCAGGAGTGGTAGCAGCTGCAAGTAATCTTCAATTTGATGATGATCTGGCTGTTGCAGCAGTTGGCTTTCCACGACTAAAGTCCAGGGGACACAGAGGTTCCCAGAATGGCGAAAACATCAAATTAATTTTTGTAGCCAGTGGACGCAGTGGGCATAATTTGGTGTGACGCCACTTTGGGACGAACCCTGTACAGTGACAAAGACATCTCTAGAAGCAGCACTGAAAAATATTGTGCTGACTTGTCCGATGACTGCAAAGCACAGTCAGATCTGGCTTATCCGACAGAATCAGCTATCATCGAATAAAGTCCACTGAATTCAGCATTGTCCTCATAGAGAGATTCATAGGAGTAGGAAAGAAAAACAAGCTATCCCGTGAATGGGGCTGTTTATTGAAGATGCTGAATGCCTCTTTTCTCTTGCAAAAAGAACCAAGTAATTTCGGACTGCTGTTTTTCTGCTCTCATGCTTCTCGAGGTTCGGGGTGACTACAAGCTCGATTCTGCTCGAGCCGGCTCGTGAGCTTCAGCTGTCCTTTGCAGCCAATTTATCAGTCCTCGCATAAAATGACTGTGCAGAGGTTTACTGATGAAAACTTGTGCTCTACATATTGGTCGTGGATGGATGCAGTGCTTTACGCTTAATGGCATCGTCTTCTTGATTCCCAGACCCAAATGGTCATTGATTAAGTCAAATCTAGAGTCCTAATTGCATCAGCCAGTCAATGGTTTGATGCTTATTTGCACCACTTTAGCATGCTCAGCTGAAGCAATCATTGCTGAGGTGAAGGAAGAGATGAGCATCAGTCTCCGATGACCCAAGGAAGAAGTTAGCGATGAGGATTGTGATGAAGAAGAGGAAGTGCTCAAAAATGCGATAGATCTGCTTCACAAAGGTCTTCCTCACCGTGGCTTTGACAACTTTGTGTGGTTCGACAGATTTAAGAGCTCTGTTCAGTCTGTCCTCAGACAAATGCTCTCTCAGCCGATCCTCAGACAAATGCTCTCTCAGTCCAAAATTGACAGGTTCTTTCCAAACTAGAACGGTTACTGTAATAAAGTGTGATAAATGTAAGTTATTGCCTTAGCTGCAATCTGTTTTTCATCATACACTTCACATACAGTACAGAAACAGCTGTTTATGTCTAGGATGCTAAATCGAATCAGACACTTCATCAAAAGTTCGTGTCCCAGGGTGATGCAATTAAGCGTACATTACTGTAATCCCATCAGCAGAGGTGGGTAGGTTGTGCCACTTTGCATGAAGCCAATTTTCGTGTTTTGTAGCTCGAATAGAGTATGAACCAAGTACGAATGAAGCTGCCTTTTGCTGACAACTTTCCGTCGAAATGGATTGACTGCAGACCGACCTTAGCTGGTCGGGCCTGGAAAGTTTTGCCATAGGTTTGCAAACGGCTCATAATACGCACACTTTTTTATATGATCTGGCTTCCTCTCTATGTACGTACATTGTTACCTCTCTCTCACGCACGCGCCAGCCATCATCTTGTGCAAATCCCCTCCCTCCTCTTTCTTCTCCGTGCAAATTCTCCCCAATATCACGCTCCAGAAAGCGGATTGGCGGTCTCGAGAGGCCTCAAGAGTCATGGCATCTCTCTTAGATTGAAGTGTTTGTGTGTGCGGAGAGAGAGGGAGAAGAAACGTCCCACACTGTTTGCCAAATTCCTCGCGGCCGGATGAAAAAGAGTGAGAGTGTTGGAAGAGGGTCAACAAGGCTTTGGGCTGCTTTCCCGCCTCCCTGCGTGGCCACCGACGAGTTCGCCACAAACGTGTGGGTGGGTGCTTATTAGCATAATAACGAGGCTTCTCCTCCAGTGACAGCTCAGTGCAGCTCAACACAAGGTTGGAGAGAGGCCTCGATACATTATCAACCGCATATCACGTTTCGTCACCTAAGATGGAGCTGGAAAAGGCCCGCTCGCCCGGGCCCAAATCCACCTCAAGGCTTTGGCTGTCGCCCTCCCCGTCAAAAAAAGGCTACTGCTAAGGCACCTTTAATTGCGGGCGTTTATTTTGGTCTCTGTCAGGCTTTGTTTTCGGGTGGGAGAAGAAGCAGAGAGAAATTGCGTCGTTCTGCCTTGCCTCAACTTGTAAAACAAGTCTTGATAATGCAATGGACCCTTAGGAGTGGGGGAGGCCTTTGAAAGGCCCTGACCCATCAATTTGGGCCATTAAAGGAGCTCTCAGGATGATGGGAAATGACCAAGGTTTGTTAGCTTCAAAAGGCCCCTTGCGCACCCACCCACCCACCCCGACCCACACACACACACACACACACACACACACACACACACACACACACACACCTCTTCCTCTGGCCTCCTTTTTTGCCAGGTGCAGGTTTAATCCATCAAATGCCGTGACAATTTGTAAATTGGAAAGTTGCATGTAAACACATTGCCCCTTTTTTTCTCTTCTCTTGCAGCTGACACGATTCTTTGATCAACAATGAATTTCTTGCCAGGTGCTTCCTAGTCACAACTGGCCTCATTTCGATTCAGACTTGGACAGAAGTTTGTTAAAACATCACTTGTGTGAGTGCCAACTTAATTGAGACAGTTGGGATACTTAATTAGTGCAATAACAGCCAATTTGGCAACTCTGCACAAGTTTTCTAACCTATGCAGAGTTGGTGGATTGCAACAGAATACAGAAATGGGGGCACCGACGACATTGACAGCCTGTTAAGGACCGCTCACACACAAGAAAAACAGCAGAAAAATAAGATTGGGTCACTACAATGAAAAATTGGGGGTAGAAAAAAAAACAAGCAAGGGGAAGATGTAGACAGGGCTTCACTAGTGTCTTGGCTGGCAAATTTGATAAATGTCCCTATATGAAGTTGCTGCTTTCTTCAGACGACACCCTTGAATTATTAAAGGTGAATTGATGTGGATCATTTTTTCTTATGAGTGCGTTACTTCCGACCCCGTCCGACTGCGATTGCGCTTCCTCTGCCCAAACGACGAATGAGAAAATACGTGCAGATTTGCACGCGGATTCCCGCGGAGGGACCCGGACCCGATCAATATATTTGACTCAGCCGCCGCAAGACCTTGTTTATCACTCGAGTAATAGAAACAATTGTGACGGGTCCACTGGGGAAGAATTGATCTCTGTACGTACATTAGTCTAGGCAAGGTCACCATGCTGTGCAGGTCCAACTAGGCCTGACCGCGTGCTGTACATGTCCGATTAGGCCTGTCTGCATAAATACACTGGTTTAACTGGGCCTGTCCACATGTGAATTATATGAATACACAAATTCAACTGGGCGTGTCTGAGTGTGAATATACAAGTGCAACTGGGCCTGTCTCTGCATAAATACTCGGTTGCAACTGGGCCCGCCTGCGTACGAGCACATGTCTCTGGAGGCCTTCATCTAAAAATGAAAGAACTTGCTCCTCTCATCGGGGTTTTCCTTCCTGTGTTGGGAGGTGTTGAACCATTTCGTGGCTGTTTCCAAATAACAACACTTGAAATGTCCTCTTTGATGGGGGACCAAGTGGAGCACGACAGCCACAGGTACGCACAGTGCAGGACCACGGCCTGGTTGTACTTCATGGACTCGATAACAACACATACACTTGAGGACTAAAGTTTGTGTGAGGAGGGAAAAACAAAAACTTCTAATGATCACTCCTCTTCAGTACCAGTCAAAGTCCAACCCAAGGCTGATGTCACGGCACATTGACCCGGCTGACTGCTGGAGGCAAAAGTCCCGACAGCCATTTTCACCTCACAGGAGTTACAAGTGACGCAAAAAGTTTGCATACAGAGCATCTACCGGGGCTGACTTGTTTTTCTGCTTGAGCAGAGCAGTTCTTGGGAAATGTGCACTTGGCATCCTCACGAGCTCACTTCTGTGCACACAGTTAAAAACCCTCCTGATTCCCCAGGCTGGTCACTTGGGCCGTCAGTGCAGTGCTTGCTACACATGTTTCGGACTCCAACGGCAACGCTGAAACTACACAAGTGGTTGGACGAACCACCGGACAGATCAGTAAGCATTACCCGTATGTACCCATACTTTCAAGAGATGCTTGGCACTTTGCAGCCACACCCAGAGCCAGATGGCTCCGAATCAACAAAGCTGGGCCTCTTGGTCATCTCCTCCCTGGAAGGATTACCCCCTCCCCCTCTTACCCCCTAAGATTGACCCTGAGAGTGCAATGAAGGGCTGGGTAATGTCTGCTCCCTCCTCCAGCTCCAGCAATCCCTCCAAATTGCCAGCGGACACCTGTGTGACACACATTGTGCAATGGGTGCTTCCTGCTGTCTTCTTTATGACTCACATGAACGAGATCTTCCGTGCGAATTCTTAGGGGATTTGCTCAAAAGTTTGGGATTCTTTTTAGTAGAAGTTCAGCCTCACTTCTGTGAGAGATGTTACATTGGTTCAATGTTTACCTTGAGAGTGTTGTCTCACAGATTCTTCTCTTCTCCGCCAAGGATCGTGTGGAAAAGGTCGTTAGGGAGAAAGTCTATAAACCCCATTTTATGGCTGTGTGTGCTTCACGACAGAGGAGGAGAGGGGGAAGGCCCTGATATGGCTCTAGTAGCACTCACTTTTTTCGCTCTTCATGTGGAAAATCAGGGTGTTACAAGGGCTGACACAAAAAAGCTTGGCTTTTCTGTTTGCTTTGCTTTGCTTTCACCCCCCCCCCTTCTCCGTCCCTCCCTATGTCGGCATAAGTTAAAGGATTTCTATATTTTCCATTTCGGTCTAGACAATCTTGCAAAAACATGTGTTTTTTTTGCAATATCGAGATGGGAAAAAATCAAGGAAGGACCCAAGGCAGCAGTGAGGAAGAGATAAAGGTAATAAATTCTACTTTATGCACTATGTCCCACATAAAGTACATACATACTTCGACAGGCAGAGCTTTACTTTCTCATTCCGCTGCGTTTCTTTTCACACATATGTTGACTACATAGAGGGAAGAAGAATTCTTTTTCCCCCTTTTTTGGGGGGAGAAGACTTCAATCAAAACCTCCTCTACTCTTCCTCTCTCTCTCTGTAGATCCTTTTTGTGAAGGGGAAAAAGTTTTCCTCTTTCTTCTCTGATTTTTATCATCCTCTGCTGTCTAGACCGCAGCCAAGAGTTAAATAGGCCCTTTTGGTCTTCCCTCCCTCCAATAATCATGCAAATGTGTACGAAAAGATAGAGAAGGGAGAGAAGAGCATTTTGAAAAAGGTTGCATTTCTTGCATCGATTGACGAGCATTCCAAGCACTGTAAAGACTTTATCTATGCAGCGGCGGAGCTCGTTCTTCTCATATCTCTCCTCCTGGGCCAACTTTTTTGCAAGCTCTGTTCGGAAAATGCTTTTTATCACGATTTCTCCCTTCACCTCCCCTTACCCTGAAGAATTCATGACTTTAAAGTGGCTCTTTAAGGAGAAAAAGAGGTCAGCCTTCGCAGCAAAAACATTTGTTCCTCCTTAGCTGTAATACTTGAGAAATGCTCAAGAACAACAGAGACACGCGAGTGATCTTTTTCAACCGCAGACGTCAGCAGATCGCGCTCAATTAGATAAAGTGTATTATTAGTATTGACCAGCAAGTACGTGCAATTATCGAGGTGAGGGAGGGCCTCTATCCATGGACTCGGAGGACTGCGCTGGGGTCAACATGCTGGCGTGACCACAACTAGTCTGTCTCTGCTACCGCCAGTATCATATAAGAGTGGACTTGTTCTAATGCATTCCTTTGTCTCCACACACATGCTAATTTTGCGAGCACTTTTGTTTAGAAAGGCCTAGCAGGAGGTGCTTCCAACGGCACAACACAATTATTGGCATGTTGGAGAATAATGAACAATTTGCACTACCATGGTACAAAGCCCACTTTCATGACTTGGGCAGACCTTTAGAGTCTCGAAATGTATGCTTACATTATTCACACACACCTTAAGTATTCAAGTCATTACGGAGAAAGCCTAAGGAGGCACTTGCAGGAGCAACGGAGCTCGGCCAGACCCAAGCGATGGTGGGCGTCTTTGCAGAGCTTCGAGAAGGCATTCATGCATGCACTCACGCCGGGCCTGAAGGCAACCTCCTTTTGTCTCGTCGAGCGCTTCTCCAGCCCCCCCCCCCTCCTCCCCGAAGCGTGCGTGTTTCATGGTAATCTGCATGCGTAGCCAACTGAATAATGCACACGCGCTTGGAAAAGAATTGACTGAGGACGGATTTGCACTGGCACAATCGGCCGACTGAGGACGGATGTGGCAATTGTGCGTGGTTAACTGGGCTCCTCAGCGTGTGTGCACACCCAAAGTGGCTGTCGCGTGTGCTCGAGTGTCAGTCACCGATTTACGAGGCCAAGACCTTCGTGCGCTTGTACGGGGCAGCGTAGGAGGCCTAGGAGGTGGAGGCGCGGGCGGCAAGGACACCGAATCGGCTGATGTTGCGATGACTAATCAAAGTTAAGTGTATGAATCAGTCAGCGTTCTGGATTTGATTCAGTTCATTGACAGTAAGTACTTAGATTTCATGGTTAACTGATCGCCTCCCCCCCCCTCTTTTTTGATTTACTAACCAAGCATTTTGGCCGAGCTTGAAGCACCTGCCTATTAGTCCTCGTATTGGAAGCATGTGTACACATGGTACATTGTAATGTAGTGTCGAGCAGAGCTGTGTGCACTGCACAGTGCAGCACTTGTCACCTGGCACGCACTTGTCAACGGTCTGCAGGTCCGAGTTGTGGGGTTGCACTTGCTGCCGCTGCTCCTACTACATCTGCAAAGAAATCTGCCAAATTGGCCACTTCTTGTGAGCCTCTTTAGCCCAAATTCTGCAGTCGTTGACAGCAGAAGTCGACACCTCCAGTGGAGGCACAGACGTAATCCTCTTGAGCGAGCTTGGTAATCAAGTTAAACTTTTTTATCGGCAGTAAGGAAAGGCACCTAAAACTTTCGTTGTCCTCCAGCTGCTTTCATAAATGTTGTAGGGAATATGGCAACTTTTATCGGATGCATGAAGCAGAGTGTGACACAAGTACGTGCGTTCACTGCTTTGGAGTCTCCGGCATGCACTTTCGTACAAGAAAAAAAGCCTCAAAAGAAAGGTATTTTGTAGCCACAAAGGCCCATTCAAAGACCCCCATTTCCAGCACAGGAAATGGAATTAGGGAAATTCCGTGCAGCACATGGTTTCCCACACATTGTTTCCTCGGAAAAAGAGAACGAGGGGAGGGCAATGACGTGGGAGAAGGGCACAGACAGAGACCTCGTACGTATGAGCATACTATATGTATATAATGTGTACCTGCGTGGCACCTGCATATTTACGTCATTAGCGGCAACCATTCATGAATAGTGAATTAATCCGCTAGAGTAGTTTGCCAATGTTCCTGCTAGCGTTCATTTTTATTTATTTAGCTTCTTATTTTGGGGGAGCTGCGTCAATTGGGCAGTCATTCCTGACTTCCCGCATGAGAAAAAAAAAGCATAGCCAACACTTGTGCTTGAAAATAACAGCGATATTGGCCGGGCTCAAGCAGGCGTGCAATCAATTACTCCGAGGCTCTTGTAGCGCATGGAACCCTTTCTTTTCTTCTTCTACTTCTTCGTCGTCGTCGTCGTCGAGGGTGACAAATTGAGAAGTCAGAGTGTGTGGTCTATCCTACTACCCTTCTACTATCCTACATTTTTGGCAGCAAAATTGAGGCTCAGACTGCTGAAAAAAAAGGGAAAGCAGCCCAAGAAAAATGCATGCAAGAGGATAATTGTCTGTCGAGCCAGGAATTTCTGCATTTACCACAAAATTAGCTTGCTCACATACTTTGCAGGGTCATAAAGTGGGAAAATGCGCGACACACGCAAAAATTCCTGGGGGAGGAGTGAGAGGCAACAAAATATACCAATTTCTGCTATTTTCCCATATAACAGGTCCGGCGTATCACACCAGTTAAGGAGGAAAAAAGCTGTCGACGCAGGCGGGCTGGCCGGCCGGCCAGCCAGACAAGGCCTCGATGGCAGATAGGCCTTGATGGCAGGCAGGCCTGGGTCACGATGAAAACTACCCCTTCCCCTCCTCCTTCCGTGCAAGGTACACCAAACCCCCTGTGAGTGCCCCAAGGTGCCCTAACTCACACATATGGCATGTATAATTGCACAATTTGACGTAATGAATTGATGGCAAGCTACATAAAACGTCTTGGGACCAGAAAGGAAAGTGGATTTCCCTCAATTTGCCCATCAGGGGACAGAGACAGATGGGGCTGGGACATCCAAGGACCTTGGCAAACTTGGACGGAAGCAAAAAAAAGTGGGAGGGGAGGGGAGAAGTTAGCTGCTGCAGAACATTCATTTTTCAGAGCTAGAATGTCATAGCTAAAAAGAAACTTACTTTCTCTCCTACGTATGCACGAACGTGCGTGCACGCACACAGAAATATATGTATGTGTAGGGGGATGATGAGGTCGATTTAGCCTGGGCAGCTCCATGGACGGACCCAGTGTGGCAGCTTTGGCGAGATCACGGCATGATCGCAAGAAATGTGCTTCAGAACTGCACGGACACTTGCCAGGTGTTGAAGGCTTGGAGACCCCTGAGGAGTAGAGAAGCATCACCGACGGAGTCCCCTGGATTGGCGATACCAGCCAAGTTCTCTTGGAGTTGCGTCAAAGCAACGAGGACATGACTTTCCAGAACAGCTTCAACTTGGTCAACTCGTTCCAGAGCAAGAGCGTCTTCCATCTTGGTTGGATTGGCTTCATGTTTGGGTGAAATGATAAAAGTCAGCTCTCAAGGTGCTTCTTTGCATATTTCGAGCGTTTCGCCTGATGAGAGCAACATGAGGAGGTCATCGATACTCCTGACACTGTGTGTGTGACGTTGGTCTGAAGGGTTGAAGGTCACTAAAGGATGCCAATGTCCACGGATACAGCTGAGAAGCTGATGAAATGGCAGTCATTTCTCCTCCAGCCACTGCTGACCACAATGGCTGCTGCTCCACGCGGCAAAGCTACAGCCAGGATGTTTAATCATCATTACCGCTGGCCTCAACTGCACATTGTGAGCACGTGATGGACAAGGGTGGAATTAAAGGTTAGACATGAAGAACACGTATCTTTTTCAACTATTCTTTCCTCCCTCCCCCTCCTCCCCCCCCTCGTTATAGGAAAGATGTCCATCACTTTGCACCCCCTTTTTTTCCTGTCTACCTGGCAGGATCTGCTGCAAATCCCCAGGGAAGACGAGGAAGAAGAAACATCAAACAAATTGAATATTGACAGGAGGGAGAAGATTCTCTGCTGGCACAAGAAACTGGAGCTCTTCAGCACCGATGATAATGTGGCTCTCCATCCTGACTGACTGGAGTCCCTCTGCTGCACATCTGCACTGCCACTGCTCTGCACATGCATACAGAGGTTATGCTACGTGGTGAGGCGTGCAGCTGCCAGCGGAGGGAGGGACCAGGGTGCCTGGGTCCCTGTGGTCCTTCTGCCAGTGGCTGCACGCGTGGCTAACTGAATATAGCGTAGCACAATGAAACCTCTGTATTTGTCACACATGCAAGGCCAGTGGCAACAATTCAGCTGTGGGACCCCAGTCATGATAGAGAGCCAGATTACCACTGTTAGCCACGTGTGCAGCCAGGGTCATAGGAACCAGAGGGACCCAGGGACCCAGGGACTCTGGTCCCTCCCTCCGCTGGCAGCGGCATGCCTCACCCAATCCCACCTAACATGACCTCTGTATGCAAGTCCAGAGCAGCGGCAGTGCAGGTGTGCAGCAGAGAGACCCCCCCCCCCCCCAGTCAGTCAGATTATCACATCCTTTTCCGTGCAAGAGTTATTTGCACCACTTCCTCTCTCTTTCCCTCGTTGTTTGTGCAATTGAAATGGCGCAAAAAATCTCCCCCCTCCCATTAGCAGTCGTTGCACCGCACTCGATCCTCCTCTAATCCTCAATTCGTGAGATTAAAAGTGCGCTGCTGTCGTTTTCCCAACTTTCGTTGTCACAAAAAGGGGTTTTCAATTAACGTAAATGGAATCGGGGCGCGGAAGAGGCTTAATCGACAGGTTCACTTCTTAGATTTGGGCAGCCCCGAAAGTTTGAGCTGTAAGAACGTTCCAATAAAAGGTGCTGTCTGGTGATAAAGTACATAAGGGAAACATAATCCTTATCGCAGTGAAGAGCAGCGCGTATGCACAGCTCACAGTCGTACCAGCAGCCACCCCATTGTAATGACTCCACCAGACACAACACTTACAAAAATTTACAGGCACCATCAAGCTGGGACAATTTAAGGGGCAATTTCACTAATTTTATCGCTCTTTTTCCTCTCATTTAATGCTACTACAGGGAAATCCAGTCTTTTTTTAATTTCCAGCACTTTTAGTGCCGTAGGCAGTAAAAAAAGAGTCATACGCTTCACTTTCGCATACAGCAGGTCAAAGAGGCCTTTCCGGGGGGCCTCCTGGAGGCCTGGAGGCCTGGAGGCACGTACGAGGGTGGGCCCCATTTCATGTGATCCGCCTACTGACTCAGCACTGGACCACACCACTGGAGGCATCTTCAGACCGTCGCCCGTGGATTTGAAATGCAAGTGCAGTGAGGAACAACTTTGTGTGATAAAGTTGTGGGTCGGTGAGGGGGAAAAGAGGGCAGCAGCAGAAAGTTTTGCTCGCCTCCAACTCCCACATTCTTCTCGTGTACGTATAATCCCTATTTAACCCTCCTGCTAAATTATAGAGTTCCGGTTCCGCATTTCGCTCTTTTGTGTTACGGACAACGCACGAATCATTCGCAGTCGTTCACTTTTTTGCGTGTTCTCAATATTTGGAATAGGAAGAAAAAAAAGTGTTGAAAATGTCAACGGGGTTGAAGAAGCACTTCTTTATTCTTAGGGCTCCATTTTCTTCCTTTCCAATATCACTGACACTGTTACAGGGTGACCTGGCAATTCTGCCAGCAGACAGGCCTCACTGATGCATCTCTCTCAATGCCAATCTATGCGCAAGTGCCCACAGAGTGACCCCTCACGGCATGGCAGCTCTTCAGCAGCCCTCTGCTTGCAGTACCGGGTGGATGTGGTGGCAGTCCTTCAGTGGTGGACTTCTTCTGAGTCACCCCGTCGCATGCAGACCCAATATCCTACGCAAATGCTTACTACACGGGGTGTCCCTGTAGGTCCTGTCTGACAAAAAAGATAAAGGAAGGCTCTCATTGTGACCAGGAAGACTGTCAAGGACACAGCAGAGATCCTACTCACTCCATTATTACACATTTTCCCTCCACTAAACAGCTCTGAAGATGTCATTACGAGTCACGACCTGTTCAGGGCGGCCAAGGAGTCCTGTGGGAACCCTTCCACATCCAAAAAGATAAAGTCTTTTCTGCATCCCTCGAACCTCGATATAATTGGGACTGCTGCTGCACAGGCGGAATAATGGATGACTCAGCAGCTTTCACAGCTGGGCCCCCCTGTTATGCATCTGCGACAGCTGTTTCTGCTTTTTCTCCTTCGACTCCTTCACACCCGCGCTCGTGGGACTCGACACAGACGCTCAGGTTGATCAAAACAAACTGTGCCAGGGAGAGATTTTTGCTATTTGGGGGAGGGGGGGGGAAGGTGCGTCTTGGCCAGAGTTGCCACATGAGGACAGACACTGACCAGAAAGAGCGGACCCTTGCCCGGCCAGGAAAATGGGGCTTGCCATCCTACCTCCACCCCAAGTGAGGAGAAGCTAATCATCAAGGACTGTGCTTGATCCCCGCCATCTTTTTTACCTCTGTGCACAAGCAGCACTTTCCAAGATCAAGAGCTGTGCAGGTCGGTCTGGTCGAGGATTATGGAACTTTGCTGAGGCAGGCAGGGATTTTCTGAAACTGCCCAAGTGTTTTCCAAGAAAGCGGAGAAATTCCTTAGCAGTGAGTGGTTGATCGAGCACTGGAGCCCTTAACAAACACGAAATAGAACAATGTCAACTTGATCAAGCGCTCTGAGCCACTGAGATCTGTCCCGGCGAGTCCTGCACTGGGCCTCTGTGTGTGTGTGGGGGGGGGGGGTGTCACCCCGGGGTGCAAGAGGGGGCGAAAATACATGAAGTCCTGTCTATAATGAATGTATTGGTTTTAAGGCAGAGTCAAAAAATGAGTCAAATCTGTCGTGCCTTGAAAGACGGGCTTTAAAAAATCCGTCTTTTGTAAATCTCCGGCTTATTGAGGACCAAATTCTCCGGGAAATTGCGAGCAGCAGCGCTTTTTCGGCGTACGAAAAGAAGATTACTTCCCAGATTCTCTTATGTAGTGATCTCAGCCTTCAGCCCTTCACGAAATTTAGCATGCACGCACGACTTTGCCCCCCTCCCTCCCTTTTCTTCTTCGTTGCAATATTTAGGAATATTTGGGAATTCCCTCACTTGCTCTGTTGATAAACTGCCCTGGAAGTTCAATTAACGCTGTTTCCTGTACATACACAGTGTTGAATATTTCAGTCACGCGAGGCCTTTATTTTCCTCAGGGCTCTAAGGTCTTTGCAGGGTTTTGTTCTGGGGGGGGGGGGGAAGAGAAAAAAATGGGAGGCAACATGTTCAGATAAGCACAATTATCTTGCCAACATCGCAAATGCCTGAAGTTGGGTGGGCCGAAAGTTGCTGCAACTGACAGGGGCCTCACAACTAGGGATGCGGAAGAAAGACCGGCCCAGGCAGTTGATTGTCGGACTGACGGGTCTGGACTGCATTGGCCAGGACATCAATGAAACAAGTCTGGACGCAATCCTCATGGTTTTACGCATTGGTGTCATCTGTGCCCGGATTTACCCGGCCCGACGCATCCCTACTGACAGCCCCAGCTCGGGCTGCAACTGCCTGTTGTTGTTAGGGATGTGCTGCGAGACGAAGCTTTCGCTCGGGCCCAGCTATTTTGAGTTTTCAGGACCCTCAGCTGGACTCGCTCCAACTCGGCTGGCAATCGGCTTAAAAAAGTTGGACTTTCCACTCTAAACTGAAAATAATAAAAAGTGGCCTGACAATGTAAACAGCAAATATGGGTCTGAAGAGTGCGCGCTTATGAGCGTACACATGGTAGCAGACTCAACAACTGGAATATGAGCTTGAGTGAGCAGCATAGTCAAAATTAGCATGAAGCATTTTTGATAGAAGCTCCTTACAGCTTACAAACCTATGGCTGACGGTGTCGTACATCCCTAAATGTCTTCACCCTGATATGTTAAAAGCGGGTTTTTTTTTCATTTGTCCTTAGTGTCATAAGATGGCTCTGAAAAGGGCGAGATAAAACAACCTAGAGGACAGGTCGAACAAAGCCTCTGAGGTCTCAAGCCCAAGTCATTTCCGAACTGCTGAGAGATCCACATCAAGCTGACTCAATGCGAGCTCTCTCACGTGGGAGCTGTTATGGAGCTCGAGCCCAGCTGGGACCGAGCTTGCACACGATCTCAGCCCGGATGCATCCCTAGTTGTTGTGTTTCTTAATAAATTCTGGAAATTGCGTGTCGATTTTCCTAACAAGTCGCCGTGGCAAAATTATTCGCGGGCAATTTGGACCAAACGTAACTTTTTCTTTCTCCTTCCCCGGCTTCAGTTTGTGCAAAATTTGGGACTTTTAGCTTGTCAACTTTGAGCGCTTAATTTGAGAATTGCAACCCTGGAACGACTTCACCAGAGCTACTGTATGAGTGTGTGTGCGTACGTATGTAAAGGTGCGCCCACTTCTCCACTCTCACAGGGTGGCCAAGAAGTCTCTGCTCCATCTGCACTGTCTTCGATGACCCCACGTCACGATCTGGAAAGTGAAGTCCTCCCTCCTGGTGATGGACTTCACCTGCGGCTCCTCCAAGGCCTTCCTCCCTCTGTGACGTCTGTGGTGCCTCCGCGGGCCATAACCTTGCATTTGCTTTCAACTGGCTGAACTTGCCGTCCACCCTGTAGATAGATACTTGACAGTCGAGCCCACGTGCAGAACAGCCTCTGGGGCTGCCCCAGGAGGGAGACCCCCATGGCTCCGTTGGGCCAGGACGAGGGGAACAACAAGACCATTTCATAAGAAAATGTCTTAAGTCTGACCCTGGAAGACTGAATCGTTCTTTTTTTTCTGCTCCTCACAATCACACGGGCCAAGAGAAATGCATTTTTCTCTTTTTTCCGCCCCTTTTTTCCCCCTCCAACTTGGTTGAACCTCGGGTGAGGCAAGATTAAAACCCCGAGGGACCGCAAGCGCGCGCGCGCGCACACACATGAGTTGCTGGTAGTGACACAGATGACGAGAAAGACCTGAGATATGAGAGGCAGAGAGATAAATTCTACTAAGTTGGCGGGGTTTTGGAGGGAGGGGGAGAGGAGAAAATGGCTCTTCTGCCTGCTCTTGGTGCTGCTGATGACGATGTGAAATCAATGTATGCGAATTTGCGGATTTATAGAAAATGCTTTCCCCAAAAAGTGGGTAATTGATCACGGTGTCTTACAAATCAGCTGGCAAAATCTCAGCGTCAAATCAAAGAGAATCAATGTAGAGTTTCTTCCATATTTTCTCACTCTTTCTTGCCAGAGAAGAAAGCTCAGCATTTTTGTGTTCAAAAGAATTTCCTCCAAAGAAAAGAAGAAAAATTGGAGACAGAAAGAAAGGAATTCAAAAGCTTCTTCTAGGACACTTTTTTTGCTCTCACTCCTGCTTTGTGGTCAACACCTCCATTGATATCTTGGCAAAGATGGATATAGAATTAGAAATAAGGCTTTCATAGTCATCTCCGATCAAAAATGAGGACTTTACGTACTGGCGGAGGCTCCAGGGCCTTAAAGGGCCGGAGTCGAGGACAGCTGACAGCAATTTATCGTCAAATTTGCATACGTTTGGGAGAATTTCCCCATTCTTCCGTTCATTTTTCACCTCAGATTTCAAGAGGAAGGAAAAAGATATTGGATTGCCCAAAACTTGGGTACTGAGGAGACCGAGACAGAGCGGGACGAACAGACAGGTCAACAATTTCTGAAGGCTTTTTTTTCTCTCTCCACAACTTGCAGACAAAGCTTTTCTCGCTCTCGCTCTCCGCTGACCGCCCTGATGCACGCGCACGCGCGCGCACGCGCGCACGCACACGCGCAAATAAATACGGACGATGAAAAATGAAAAGGAAGCCCAGGAAATAGCAAGGGGATCTGTCAAATCTGCCACGAAATATCCGAAGCCCCACGTATTAAAGGGCCTGACCTTGGCGGCCGTGACGGACAGGCTGGCCGGGCTGGCGGGGTCCGCGGCCGAACACTGACTTTCCTTTCGACCCCGACTCTATTTAGCGAGTATTTAGAGACATTGGCCCATAATTGTGTCATCTCCAGGCAGAAATTCTCTTAAATTCCGGCCGGGGTCAGGCCCAAAAAATGCTTTCACCTCCTTAAGAGCGCGTCCGCCCGGGCCAAATTTGAGGCGGGTGCGAAGGGATGGGGAGAAATTGGCCACGGGTAAACGCGCCCCCCGAAGGGAAGAAATAATAATAAAAAAAAATGGAGCGACTCCCTGCGGGGAAGGATGAGGGGAGGAGACAGTGAAAACAGTGAAAAATCTAACGCAAAAATGGACTCTGACAGGTTGACAAAAGTAGCTTTTTCTCTTTCCCTCTGCGTCTTTACAGGGTGTAGAAGTTAATATGAGAAGTGCATCATTGTTCTCCTCATCCGTCCCTTACAGTGAGCGCCCACAAAATGTTTGCATTCGCACAAAAGCCTCGCCGCAAAGCGGCCAACACATGTGTGCAAACACGTTCATAACTCTCTGCTGCTTCGGCAGCGCCACCCAGAACGACAAGAAGAAGTGTTTCTTTCCATTTGGCGGCTTCTTTTTTTCTTTCACCTCGCTAGCATTCCCCGTATTTTCCTGCTGCAGGATGTGGGTAACGTCCCTGCCCCCCCCTTCTCCCCGCGGGATCGTACGTCTTTCCCCATAAATTTCGGCCCCCCTAAGAAACCGGGAAAAGATGTGTTGAGGGCCTTCCTGCCTGGATTGTAAACGGAAAGAGAAGAATTAGGGCAATTTCGGGAGAGCACAGGAGGTTAAAAGTAATGGCCAATGGAGATAGCCTAACTCTTCCCTTTTTTGGGGGGAAATGCAACGTTTCTAGCCTTAAATTTAGCCTGAAGAAAAACCCACTCGATTCTGGACAGGGAAGAATGAGGAGAGTCCTGATCCTGAGAGGCTTTGGGCGACTTCTGCGGATGGAGTCTGAGCTCTTTTCATATAATCATAGGTCAACTCCGTGCAGCGCCCAGCCAGAAGACGTTGCTGTGCACCACGCCTGAGAGGCTCCCGACCGAGACCCCGGGCTGGAGTCCGGGCGCGCCAGCCTCTTTTGTCTGGCCGAGCTTTTTTGCTGCAAAATCAGCTTTGTGCGCATGGACCTGGTGGGTCCAAAACCTTCCTGCTCTTTATATGGCTCACGAAATGAGAGAGAGAGAGAGAGAGAGGAAAGTTTAAAATTTAATGCCAGCTACTTTCCAAGCCCAGCAACGCGCGCACGCACGCACGCCTGCCGAGTTAAAAACACCCGCGGTAAACACGCCCTAAAATGTTGCAGGAAGAAAATGCATCTTTTTCTCCTTTAGCCGACTTCGCATGCAAATTTGCACGCAGTGTGGAATTAGCTGGGTTGATGTGGGATTTTTTTTTTTTGCGCCTTGATAAAGTACCCGGATTACATAGGCCTTGTAAGGCCTTGTATAAGACTGCACACAAGATTTTCTCTACCAGAGAAAGCTGGCAGTAAAGCCCTGATATACTTTACATTCCCACGTGCAGTGTGAGCCTGCAGGAAGACGCAGGCGGGTCGGATGACGCATTGTGGCCGGTGCGTGCGCTCTTTTGGCGCGCCACACGGTACAGCAGCTGTCTGGCAACCATCTAAACCAACTTGGAAGTACTTTAATGAAACAACTGCGTCACCTGGAAGACTTTTCAGAGATTTCTCCCGCTTATTTCGCTGCTCTCTCTCTGTTATATGAAAAACTACGTGCAGCGTTGGAGTTAGACCGAGATCTCTCCTGGAATTCACTTGTGCCAACACCTCAGACTGTGAATTTTTGCCAGAACCCTCGTTACGCCTTTTCCAACCACTTCTACTGATGTTATTGCCGCTGATCCTCATCATAAGGCAAACCACAGGTGCTTAAAAGAGAGGTGTATTGGAAGAAACCTCCACGGTTGAAGAAAAGCCTATTTCAAGTTCAGGCATTGGTACAGGAACAAACCGACTGGCACAAAGTGATTGCCTCACACCAGTCAATGATCCAGACTCAGCGATCCTGCTCCACAATGTTCCTGACAAGCTGGAACGTTCAAGATTGCCCCAAGCTCTCAACCTCTCCGACACCTCAGTCTGGCAGGACGTCCTCCTGAAGTGCTAAAGATGCAGCCAGTCAGAGTTGCTGCGAAGCTTGAACGATTGTTCGCCAATTTAGCTCGACTCGACGCAAATTCTATAGGATGGCCAATGTCATGACAGCGCATGGATGTGCCTACGCAAATTAGGCCTTAAATGACGTTTAGCGGGACTTGGGCCGGCCTAAATAAGCCCGGCCCAGTATGAAAGTGGAATAACGCATAGAAGAAGTCATATCGATAACCGTTATTGGGCCGCGTGTAAAAAAAAGGGTGCGCGCAGGAAAAGTGGGAAAAACGAGTAAAAAAAAAAAAGCCAGGCCTCCCCCGTCCCCCTCCCCCCTCCCCCCAAAATGGGAAAGATGGGGGGAAAATGGGCCGGCGAAAGTGAGCGCGTCTTCGCTCTTGACATTGCCAAAAATTAGAATAAATGTGGCTTCTTCATACATGATGAGGAAGGATAGACCTTCCAGGGCTGTGGCTACTCTAGGTTAGTAGGAAAAGGGGGGGAAACAAGTGGGGGCCGAAATTCTTTTAGCCTTTGGCGCCATCATAAAGAGATATGATACGGGAAACACAAACAGCAAGCACAAATAGAAAGAAAATATTGCTGTAGTAAAACTTCTAGAGAGAGAGAGAAGAGATCTGATGCCCGGAAATTTGATGCCGGCTCCTTTCTTTTCCCATCTTTTTCACACATCTGATGAAAGGTTTCTTTTTTTCGGCCAAAATGGGTCTAGGGAAGAATGGGTCTTCCTGATCTCACTTGAGATCACTTCGAGTTCTTTCCTCACTGTGATATTGCGTCATGTGACCTGGGAGAAGAGTGCAGTGTGAGGCAGAAAATCGTGCGTCCGGGGGGTCAGTGCAGTACAGTGTGCGTGATAAAAGAGGCCGGCCTGTGACGCACACCCGCACATCCTTTTGTGCCGGCTCTTTTCACTCCTGACTCAGGCCTTCATCTACCTTCATGTTTTATCATTTTGGAGCAAACTTTTTTTTCTGGACCCCGTCTGTGATCAGGTTACCCCCGTTCCTTTGACCCGTCCGCATTCTTAAAGACTTTACTCATACGTGCAGCGTGAGTCAAAAAAGTCCCCCTGCGGCTGGGCCTTTTTATTCGGCCTCACTCGGCTCCCCAGGTGTACACGCAGCCTTTCCTTACCTGTGGATGCCTGCTGGAGCAGCAGGACCATCAAGAGCACGATCGGATGCATCTTTACCACCAGCTTCTCAGAATATGGCTCAATTCCACAGACCCTTGAGAAGTCTTATTCCTTCCGGCCTTGCTGAAAGAGAGAGAGAGAGAGAGGACGGGTTCAGATCGGCGGCCTTTTTTGGGGTGGGGTGGGGTGGGAGAGGACGGCCTTTGCACACCAGCAGCCTCGCTCGGCAGGCAGCACCTCTACTTTGGCTCTGGCTTTGGCCTCGAAGAAAATTTGTCTCTTCTCCAACTATGATTTCCTCCCATGACTTGGTCTGTTTCGTGCCTCTCCAGTTATTGCCTTTGACTTTTTGTAGAAAAGTTTTCTGGGAAAAGCGATCAGCAGAGGAGCTTCCCTTTTTGCTTCTTCCACAGCACCACGACAGACAGAAGAGGGAGAAAAAACTTATTTTCCTTAGATCCAAGACTATTCTTCTCTACAAAATGAAGTATTTTTTTGTAATTCACTTCGCTCTCTGTCGTTGCTCAGTGGCTGCTTCTTGCCCAACGCATTACCCAAGTACACACGTACATGGATAAAATATTGACTCACACATATATGTAGATGGACAGATATAGATAGGTAGACAGATAGCTAACTGCAGTTTTAAATCATAGCCCACGCATTGACAGTTTCAACTACAGCTTTCTTTTCGCCCTCTGCTGTCTGCGTCAGACACATTTGTTGCCCCAGGCCTGAGTAGGCCTGACTCGTTTTGTGGCCCCGCAGGTTGCTCCCTTTTTTTTCTGGGAAACAAGCCTCCAGGGGAGGAAAACGAACTGAAAGACACCTTCGGAACAACAAGTACAGGTCCTCCCACACGTCCAAGAAAATAAAGCAAGAAAAACAAGACAAAAACTCGCTGGAAACTCTCACGCAGACACTCATTCATCCTCTCACTCAAAGATGTCATTTGACGCAAAAATTGCTCCCTCCAAAAAATTCATATGTGAGTGCCGACACACAGTTGAGAGCAGGGGGGGGGAAGCAAGATTTCCATCTTTTCAGGCCCACTTTACTGCCTGCTGCTGCTGCTGCTGCTGCTGCAAACCTCTTACTTTTCCGCCAAGAAAAAGCTTTCAGGGCCTCTCATGCCTTTTTTTTGTTTCCGCGAATTTTTCGCCTCTGCGCTCATCCCATTGTCTTGGGAAAAGGAGGTTTTCCTCCCTCCTCAAGCCTGGAATTCCACAGAAAGCTTGTTTAAGATGATGGATGGTGAGGAGTTGTCAAAATTTTGCCATTAATTTCCTTCTGAGCTATACAGACTTCATTTAGCAGAAGAAAGCAACTCTGGACCGACTTTCCTATGTAGACTTTCACTCAAGAAAATTGTGCTCAAGGGAGGCAGAGGCGGAGGAAATTTCTCCTCTAAGGCCCAGACTGCTTGGAAAGTCGTGGACAAGTGAGACAAACAATTCCTCACGCATTTTGCCAAACGCTGCGTGATTGGGGGCGAGTCAGACAGGTCTGGCCTGTCTGGGCCGAGGGGCCAACAGACCCCGACTAATCGGAACCGGGGGCCCCGAAAAAGTGCTGCCCCGGTCCCAAAAGTCCGGCTAAAAAAAGATGAGGAGCTGCCCATTCCGCCTCACCCCGCCCGTGCCTGGAGATCCACTCGGTCGAGTTCACCAAGTCCACAGACAAACGTCCGAATGACGGAGGCCGCGGAAGTGACTGCAGCGTCACATTCGACATTGGACGGCCCGAGATGAAAGCAGACATTTCTCAAAGCTCACTCACCCACAACAAAACCCAGCAATAATCAGTGGTCCTGCCTGCAACTTCCTCCACTCCAACTTTTTTCTCACTTCCTGAGAAACTTTTCACACATTCCTTGTTGCGAAAACAAGGATTAGTGAGGGAGAGTGAGCAAAGGCTCTTAAAAGGCTTGAGGACAAAATAAGGGCTTCGGCTGGGCCTCCTGCTGCTGCTCCTGCTGCTGTTGCCACTATTCGCATGCAAAAAACGAGCCAAAGTTCTGTTATTAAAACTTGCTCTTCCAGATACTGATCAAGACTAAACACACACACGCACCAGCTGGGGAACAGGGACGAAAGCGCCGTGCAGAGAGAGGCGAGCGCGCTCCACGTCTCCCAACCGCTCTTCGGCGAGTCATTCGCCGTTGGGACGACCAACAAGGTGCGCCACCGCCGAGGCAAGAAAGCTACATCTAGAACTGCAGCAACGTGTAGAGCTACATGTACAGCGAGATGCAGAGCTGCATGTAGAGCTGCGGCTCCACATAGGCCTAGATGTGGAGCTGCAGCTCCACATAGGCCTAGATATGGAGCTGCAGCTATACAGAGGCCTAGATAATGAGCTGCAACTACTCAGTGGCCTGGATGCGGAGCTACTGCAAAATCCAGAGCTTCACAATAGGACCACGCTTAGAAATGTTGAGCTCTTACACGAGCTGTGTACCTGTAGTTTTTAATTTGATCTTGATGACGTTAAAAAAGACGTGATGGATCCGTGTGCCCACGCAGTGGCGTGTTTGGTCCAGTATGCAGTGCAACAATGCACATGTACACAGCAGCACCCTGTTAATGGGCCCACTTAGGTTGAGGGGACTAAACCAAAGCTGCTCCCAGTAGCCTTTCAGTGTTCTCAGCCATCCTCATGACAAGATTTCAGTGAAAGAAAACACTTCAGCACTCGAGGTGTTGTTGCTGTACATTGTCATTACTTCACAACATGAACTAAGGGTTCTGAAGTGTGGGCACATTAAGCTGGCTCCACTGTGCTGTACAATGGCACCGGGCCCACGCAGGGGGCCAGAGGAACAGGTTCAATGGACAGATCTGTGTGCCGCAGCTGTCTGGTGGAGAGAAATGTTTAGTGAGTGCGTACGTAATTATTACTTTGCTCCAAGTCCCGGACCTGGCGTCAGCTGTTGTTACGTCAGGTTCGATGCATTTCGGACGTGCTGAGAGGGGAAGGACTGCAAAAACTTTGCAGTGCTGAGGGCAAAGTCCCCAAGTGATGATGGCATAATGTCAGTGCACAAATACATGACTTAATTAATCATCAAGCCAAATTTGAGACAATCGCTCTTGAAGCAAGGTATGTAGAAAGCAAAGCCGAACTGAGCGTGCGGTTCTGTAGGAAAGGGCGATCTATCGTATCGACATCGAATATCGCCATGGTTGTTACTGGTCGAATATCGCCACACCTCAGAAGACATCGAGGTATCGCATGGCGGTCCTTGAAGTTTATGCGGCACACCCCATATCCGGATAGCGTATCAAGTATCGTGTCGGTACCAAGTATCGGGGTGTTCGTCGCACGTTCTTACTGCACAGCACTTGGACCTACTTCAACAGTCCTAGCAAGTTCATTCTGACTCAGGTGGATGAGTGCAGGGAGAGACTAATGCTGAACCTGTCCAATAGACTTACTTTCTAATCCGTCTCGCTAGTGGTTTGACTGCGCATTGTGCAAACAAATAGATATTCATCTGTTGAGTTCATAATGGGACACATTTGGCACTTCTTGAGGTGTCACCAGATATGGAGTCACAATGCATATAGAGTGAAAATGACAAAGTTTCCAGTCTGTCAAATATCCAGCTTGAGAGCCTTTCGTCAAAGTTGCCACAGTTGGCAACTTTTTGTGTTGACTTGGGAAATGTCAGAGCTCCCAGACTGACTGAAGTCAGTGCCCATGATTGTGGCAGCGCGATTGGGTGGGAAATTTCGCCCCCATCATTTGTACATTACAAACTTGAAGTCCATATACTGCAAGTCGGACAATTTGTACTCCTTACGATATACAAGTCCATATACACTTGTATATCGTAAGTAGTACAAATTGTCCTACTCACAGTATATGGACTTCAAATTTGTGTCACTCGGCTAACAGAGTGACCCCGCTTTAAGTGCCACTTTGGTCTCTACCTGACACAGAGAGCGGAATCGACCGCCTTCAGCATCCTCAATGTTGACCAGAATGTCTGACTTTTAGCACTGTCGCAGGTCGAAAAATACCAATGCTGAGCCGATCTCTCAAGGTGCCCACTAATCTTGATTCCCTCATTTAAGTCGGAAATCATTATAAGCTCCTAATGCGCTATAGATCAACGTTTCCCACCATCCAACAAGCTGGAGGAGCAACATTTTAATCAAGCACAATTGCAATTAGAACGCACAGAGGAAGTGCTAGGGCTTTTTTTTTGCTGAAAGCACGCATTTTCGCAAAAAAGGCCATGAAATGCGTCTAAAAAGTCACATACACATGACATATTTTTGTGCAATGATGCCATATTTCTCTGCGCTCTGCTGATGATGGCTGAATAATCCCTACTTTCGACAGTGCCTTGAGACTTCTGCGTCTAATTTTAATCCGCTTCTTTCATAATAAGGTGCCACTGAAAAAGATTATTGATTTCCGCCAGGAAACTTCAGAGGTACACAAAATGGTCTCAAATCTTGCCCGGAAATTTTTGGTCTAACAACCACAACAGTTATTTCGCTCACAATAATTCTCCATATCGTAAAATGTCTCATATGAGCAACACCTACTTGACACGATTTGGCCCGAAAATTGGCATTGTTGCTGAAACTGGAAGTTATTGCACGTACAGGGTGTCTGCCAGTTTGTGGAAAAAATTGTAACCCCTTGTAGTGCACTGCTTATTTTTGCATAGAATTGGGGTATCGTACATAACATTTTGCTGCAAACTGTGCCGAGATTGATCCATTCAAATCAGTTTGAAAAAATTCGTATTATTATAATTATTGTACCATTTTTCGTGTTTCAGCAGCAAGGGAAACTAGCAGCACTTTGAGAGTAATATTGAGTACACGTGCTTAACGTCGAGGCTGCCCAGGACTTTCTTTGTCTTCCGGATAAAGGTCAATGGTACAAAGTAGTATAGTCCGTCACTTGACCCCCCAGACCTTTCACACATGTTAAACACAATTAAAAGCTATATCCTTTCGTTTTCAAGCACCACTTGAAAACAGAGTGTTAGCAGAAAACAGATCTTTCT